>SCPN01000383.1_pt1 | contig 123001 bp, 134 predicted proteins | sample 6106831 | NCBI WGS metagenome assembly SCPN01 (sample SAMN10720447, study PRJNA508395) | human gut metagenome | isolation source: Participant 1, 0 month | reverse complement strand
AAGTTCTCGCTCTACAATATCATTAAGACCATTTATCTCTGTATCAACCGTTTTACGAAAGACCGGATGGCAAATAAGGCATCGGCTCTGACATACAGTACCCTGCTTGCCATTGTCCCGATACTCGCTATCCTGTTCGCCATCGCACGCGGATTCGTTCGACAGTTTGATGGAACATCAATTGCGCAACGGGTTGGGAAACATAGAAACCACGGAAGCCATCCTCTCCTTTGTAGATTCATATCTTTCACAGACCAAAGGTGGTCTGTTCATCGGAATCGGTTTGGTGATGTTGCTATGGACAGTTATCAATCTGGTCAGCAATATAGAAATCACATTCAACCGTATCTGGGAAGTGAAGAAAGCGCGTTCCATGTACCGCAAGATTACGGATTATTTCTCCATGTTCCTGTTGATGCCGATTCTGATTGTAGTCTCCGGCGGTCTTTCCATTTTCGTAGGTACCATGCTCAAGCAGATGGACGACTTCGTACTGCTGGCCCCTATCATGAAATTTGCGATACGCCTCATCCCTTTCGTCCTAACCTGGCTGATGTTCACAGGGCTGTATATCTTTATGCCGAACACAAAAGTGAAATTCAAACATGCATTTATCGCAGGAGTCCTGGCGGGAACCGCCTATCAGGTTTTTCAATATCTATATATCAGCAGCCAGTTGGGAGTATCGAAGTACAATGCCATCTACGGTAGTTTCGCCGCCTTACCTTTGTTCCTTCTCTGGTTGCAAATATCCTGGACTATCTGCCTGTTCGGGGCGGAACTGACATATGCGGGACAGAATATCCAAAGTTTCAGCTTCGACCAAGATACGAGAAATATCAGCCGCCGTTACCGCGACTTTATCTCTATCCTGATTATGTCTCTTATAGCCAAACGATTCGAAAAGAACGAGCCGCCCTATACAGCTTCGGAAATATCGGAAGAACATAAGATACCGATCCGGCTCACCAATCAAGTGCTTTATCAATTGCAGGAGATAGCTTTGATTCATGAAGTCGTCACAGACACCAAAAGTGAGGAAATCGGCTATCAGCCGTCAATGGATATCAATCAACTGAACGTAGCTATTCTGCTCGACCGTCTGGACACCTATGGTTCGGAGAACTTCAAGATTGATAAAGACGAAGAATTCAGCGACGAATGGAAAGTGCTGACCGAATCCAGAGAGGAATATTATAAAAAGGCAAGTAAGGTATTACTGAAGGACTTATAAAAAAGTGATGCCTTAAATCATGGAAATGAACTTAAACACAATTATATTAAAAAAAAAATGAAGAAACTACTACTCAGTGCTATTGCCCTATGCTTTGCAGGAGCAATCACGGCACAAGAATCTCCGCTATGGATGCGTCATTGCACGCTTTCTCCGGACGGTACTACCATTGCCTTTACTTACATAGGAGACATCTACACCGTGCCGGCTACGGGCGGACGTGCAACACAAATCACCACTAATCCGGCTTTTGACACAGAACCGGTATGGAGTCCCGATGGCAAGCAGATCGCCTTTGCATCCGACCGTATGGGAAGTCTCGATGTTTTCGTTGTATCCAAAGACGGCGGAATCCCCCAACGACTGACTACCCATTCCGGCAGTGAGAAACCCATTGCTTACAAAGACAATAAGCATATCTTATTCACTGCTAATATCACGCCCTCTACCGAAGATGCCGGATTTCCTTCCGGCCAGTTCCAGCAGGTATATGAAGTAGGCGTAACAGGCGGACGCCCTGTTATGTTCTCATCCATGCCGATGGAATGTATCTCTATCAATAAAGACGGAAGATTGCTCTATCAGGATAAGAAAGGATACGAGGACTACTGGCGCAAGCATCAGGTGTCCCCTATCGCCCGTGATGTCTGGATGTATACTCCGGGAAAGACACCCGTTTACCAGAAACAAACCACTTTCGGTGGTGAAGACCGCGAACCGGTATGGGCTCCCGACGGACAGTCATTCTATTACTTGAGTGAAGAAAAGGCTCTTTCAATGTATTCCAACGTACTCCCGGAGCCGCTACCGCCAAACAGATTACTTTCCACACCAAGCATCCCGTCCGCTTTTTAAGCGTAGCTGCCGACGGCAAACTCTGCTACGGTTATAACGGTGAAATCTATACGCTCGCTCCGGGTGGAAAACCGCAGAAAGTAAACGTTACTATCCTGTCGGACAAGAACGACAAAGACATCATCCGCCAAATCAGATCGAACGGCGCTACCGACATTGCCGTATCCCCTAAAGGAAAAGAGGTGGCATTCATCATGCGCGGCGACGTTTACGTTACTTCAATCGATTACAAGACAACGAAACAAATCACGAATACTCCCGACCAGGAACGCAACCTGAGCTTCTCTCCCGACGGACGGACGCTAGTCTATTCTTCTGAACGCAACGGACTTTGGCAACTCTATACTTCAACCATCGTGCGTAAAGACGAAAAACAATTCACTTATGCTACCGAACTGAAAGAGGAACGCCTGACAAAATCCAATGTTGCTTCTTTCGAACCACAATTCAGCCCTGACGGCAAGGAAATAGCATTCCTGGAAAACCGCACCGCTATCCGTGTCATCAACCTGAAAAGCAAGGCTGTACGCACCGTGATGGATGCCAAATACCAGTATTCCTATGCAGACGGCGACCAATGGTTCCAATGGAGCCCCGACAGTAAATGGATTCTTTCGGACTTCATTGGTATAGGCGGCTGGAACAATAAAGATGTCGTGTTGCTGAAAGCTGACGGTAAAGGTGAAATGGTCAACCTGACCGAAAGCGGATATGGCGACAGCAATGCCAAATGGGTACTTGGCGGAAAAGCAATGATATGGAACAGCGACCGTGCCGGATACCGCAGCCATGGTAGCTGGGGAAGCGAAAGCGATGCTTATATCATGTTCTTCGACGTAGATGCCTACAACCGTTTTATGATGAGCAAGGAAGACCTCGCTTTACTTGAAGAAGCGGAAAAAGCCGAGAAAGCGGAGAAAGACAAAAAGGAAAAGGCGGAGAAAGAGAAGGCCGACAAGAAGAAAGATAAAAAAGGAACCAAGACGGAAGATAAGAAAGAAGATTCGGACAAGAAAGAGAAAGAAGAAGTAAAACCGCTGACTTTCGACCTCGAAAACCGCTTTGACCGTATCGTCCGCCTGACTGTAAATTCCTCCCGGCTCGGCGACGCCGTACTTACTCCGAAAGGTGACGCACTCTATTATCTTGCAGCATTTGAAGGCGGCTATGATTTATGGGAACATAAACTGAAAGAGAACAGTACTAAAATATTATTGAAAGGAGTTGGCGGTGGCGCATTGATACCCGACAAAGAAGGAAAGAACATCTTTATGTGCACAGGCGGACAACTGAAGAAAATCGAAATTGCCGGCAGCAAAATCACCCCGATTAGCTTTGAGGCTTTCTTCGATTACCGTCCTTATGAGGAACGTGCCTATATCTTCGACCACGTCTACCAGCAAGTAAACGACAAATTCTATGTTGCCGACCTTCAAGGTACCGACTGGAAAGGATACAAAGAAGCATACCAACGCTTCCTGCCTCATATCAATAACAATTATGACTTCGCCGAAATGCTGAGCGAAATGCTCGGAGAACTGAACGCTTCACATACCGGAGCCCGCTATGGAGCAGGAAGCAGTGCGCTACCTACCGCTGCCTTAGGTGTATTCTATGACGAATCATATGATGGCGCCGGACTGAAAATCAAAGAGATTATGGCTCAGAGTCCTTTCACTCAGAAAAAGACAGATGTAAAAGAAGGATGCATCATCGAAAAAGTGGACGGAAAGGTAATTGAAGCCAACGCAGATTATTTCCCGTTATTTGAAGGAAAAGTAGGACGCAAAGTCATACTTACCGTATATGACCCCGCTACCAAGAAACGTTTTGAAGAGACAGTGAAAGCCATCAGTTACGGGGCTCAAAGCGAACTGCTCTACAAACGTTGGGTAAAACGCTGTGCACAAAAAGTAGAAGAACTATCCGGCGGACGTATCGCCTACGTACACATCAAAGGAATGGATAGCCCGAGCTTCCGTAAGATGTATTCCGAACTGTTGGGACGTTACCGCAATAAAGAAGCAGTTATCGTGGATACTCGCCATAATGGCGGCGGATGGCTGCACGATGATGTAGTAACGCTGCTCAACGGAAAAGAATACCAGCGTTTCGTTCCACGCGGCCAATACATCGGCAGCGACCCATTTAACAAATGGTTGAAACCGTCATGCATGTTGACTTGTGAAGACAATTACAGTAACGCGCACGGTACCCCATACGTATATAAGACATTAGGCATTGGTAAATTAATAGGTACTCCTGTCGCGGGAACCATGACTGCCGTATGGTGGGAACGGCAAATCGACCCGTCTATCGTATTCGGCATCCCGCAGGTAGGTTGTATGGATATGCAAGGAAAATATCTTGAGAACCAGACTTTACAACCCGACATCCTAGTCTACAATGAACCGGAAGCCAGTCTGAAAGGGGAAGACGCCCAGTTGAAAGCAGCAGTAGACCATCTGCTGAAAGAATTATCAAAGAAAAAATAAACAATAAAGGGCTGTGATGAAAAAACTTTCGATCACAGCCCTCTCTTTTTTAATCTGAGAATCTATTTTTCAATCAGTAGCGATTATACGAAACCACTTTCTCTTTCGGCTTCCTCATCTTCTTACGCTTCTCTTTCACCGGATACCCTATCGCAATATCCAGCAATACACGTCGGGAAGCAGGAATCCCCGTCAGCCGCTTCATTTCCTTTTCATCAAACCAGCCCAGGATACACGATCCCAGCCCTTCACTTTCAGCAGCCAATGTGATATGAGCAGCAGCAATACCGATATCAATCAGCGGAAAATGCTTATCCTTCACTTTCCCGCCGAGTAAAGAAGTGATATTAGCCGATTCTTCCACAATCAGTATATGCACGAGAGCATCCTTGGCAAACTTATTCATTCCCAGCCCTGCCGCCGCTTTGCCAATCTTCAAAGCCAATTCGCGGTCGGTTATCACCACAAACTTCCACGGCTGCGCATTGCAGGCAGAAGGAGCCATACGCCCCGCCTCAATAATCCGTTCCAGCTTCTCCACTTCCACCAGGCGTTCTTTATCATACGCGCGGTCGCTCTGACGGGAAAGCACTAATTGCAGAAATTCACTATCTTCCATCTCACTTATATTGAATCATCCGACTGATATACTTGCCTATAATATCAAACTCGATATTCACCACACTTCCAATCTCAAATGTATGGAAATTGGTATGTTCGTAAGTATAAGGAATGATGGCAACCTGAAAAGTATCCTCCGTAGGGTTACAAACGGTCAGACTCACACCATTCACCGTAACCGAGCCTTTGTCCACAGTGATATATCCCCGTTTCGCCATTTCCTTGTCAAACGCATACCGGAAAGTGAAATACCAACTTCCTTCCGCATCCTTTATGTCAACGCAGGTTGCAGTCTGATCTACATGTCCCTGCACGATATGACCGTCCAGACGGCCATTCATCATCATGCTGCGTTCCACATTCACCTTATCTCCCACTTTCAGCAAACCGAGGTTAGAACGTTCCAGTGTCTCTTTCATGGCAGTTACAGTGTATGTCTCGTCCGTCATACTCACGACCGTCAGACATACGCCGTTATGAGAAATACTCTGGTCGATTTTCAACTCATTCACAAACGAACACTTAAATGTAAAGTGTATATTCTCCTGGTCTTTCACCAGCGCTACCAAAGTAGCATATTCTTCTACGATTCCGGAAAACATAATGTTATTTACGATTTTACGATTTAAAATACTCTTTTTATAGGGTCCAAAGATACAAATAAGCTGGCAGGAAAGAAAAATAAGAGCATAAAAAAAGGGGCTTTTCACAAAGCTCCTTTTTCAGTTTTCAATAGGTATTAGTTTTTTTTAAGGTAAAAAGATTGTTTTCAGGATAACGGTGCAAATATAGGTGCTTTTACCGATACTATCCAAATTATAAAACATGTCATATAACATCTTTTTGAAAAATCTTTGGATTTATTATCATTTGAAGCAAGAACACCCGTAACTTGTCCGTTACAGTTGACAAATATAAGACAATTTTTTAAGGAGCCCTAATTTCTGTTTAAAAATATGCAAATATTTATTTCCCGGGATAGTGCTCTTCTGTCTTTCCACGGTGCTTTAAGACCTTTGCATCAATGAAAAAGACGATTTCTTCGGCGATATTGGTAATGTGGTCGCCGGAGCGTTCCAGCTTACGGAATACACTGACCAAATCGACGCAAGTAAGTGCTGCTTCCGGGTGCTCAATGATATAATTCGCCAAAATTCCGGTAGCTTCCGCATTGATTTCATCCAATAAATTATCTTTAGAAAATATCCCCGCTGCCAGCTCGATGCTCTCTTCGTTCAAGGCACGTTTCGCCAGCTCCAGCATAGACAATACCTCTGCCTGCATTTCCGCCATACGAAGGCGATTCAACAGTTCCGCGTCAAGTACCGGCTCCTTGCAACGAATCACAAAACGCGCGATTCCCTCTGCAAAATCACCCAAACGCTCCAGATTAGTATTGATTTTCAGCATCGCCAAAACAAAACGAAGGTCGATTGCCACCGGATTGTATAATGCGATAATATCTTCCACATCGCTGTCTATCTTCAACTCGAAAGCATTCACCCTGCGCTCACGAACCATAACTTGTTGAGCCAGTTCCTTGTCAAGTGTCAAGACAGCCTCTCCGGCACGGTCAAGCTGATTATACACCAACGTCCACATTTCATCAATTTCCTTCTTCAACAGGATGAGTTCCGATTCTATAAACTTTACCATAATCTATTATATATAAATGATTAATATTCTGTTAACTGCATTCCAGACATGGATGCATTAGCCAAAGCGGCCCGTTATATAATTCTGAGTAGCCTCTCTCTCCGGATTGGTGAATATCTTTTTCGTCTGGTCGAACTCCACCATTTCGCCCAGATAAAAGAAAGCAGTCTTGTCGCTCACGCGAGCCGCCTGCTGCATATTATGCGTGACGATAACAATCGTATAGTCCTTTTTCAGTTCATGAATCAGTTCCTCTACTTTTGCCGTAGAGATAGGGTCGAGCGCAGACGCAGGCTCGTCCATCAACAGTACCGAAGGAGACACCGCCATCGCGCGGGCAATGCAAAGACGCTGTTGCTGCCCGCCGGACAATGCATAAGCCGACTCCTTCAACTTATCTTTCACTTCATCCCAAAGCGCCGCTCCTTTCAGCGTCTCTTCCACCCGCTGGCGGATGAAAGCGCTATCTTTTATCCCATTCACCCGAAGCCCGTAAGCCACATTCTCGAAGATGCTTTTCGGGAAAGGATTGGGACGCTGGAACACCATTCCCACATTCTTGCGCAACTCGTCCACTTCTACACCTTTCGCATAGATATTCTGCCCGTCGATACGGATTTCTCCTTCCAGGCGGGTAGCGGGAATCAAATCGTTCATTCGGTTGAAAAGCCGGAGAAAGGTAGACTTCCCACAGCCCGAAGGCCCGATAAAGGCAACGACCGACTTCTCCTCAATCTGCATGCTGATACCTTTCAATGCATGGAAATCACCATACCAGAAGTTCACGTCACGCGTATCTATTTTCACTGTATCCATATACTAATTTAGTTCGTTTTTACTCTTCTTTCAAAATACTTTCTCAATGTATTTGCCAGCAGGTTCACCAGCAGAATAATCACAATCAACACCAAAGCCGTGCCGTAAGCCAACGGCAACTGTGCTTCCATATCCGTTCCGCTCGTAGAAATCACATACAAATGATAAGGCAGTGCCATGCACTGGTCCAAAATACCCGTTGGCAACTGCGGCAGGAAATATGCGGCACAAGTGAACAGGATCGGTGCCGTCTCACCCGAGACACGTCCCAACGCTAAAATCAACCCCGTGATAATATTCGGCATCCCCATTGGCAGAATGACGTGCCAAATGGTCTGCAACTTCGTCGCTCCCAACGCCCGGCTGCCTTCACGCATACTGTCGGGAATCGCTTTCAACGCTTCTTCCGTTGTCCGGATAACCAAAGGCACACAAAGCAAACCTAACGTCAATGAACCGGCAAGTATGCTATCCCCAAAACCCATATAATTGACAAACAACGCCATACCGAACAAGCCGAACACGATAGAAGGAATACCGCTCAGATTGTTGGTCATCACCCGTATAAAACGCACCAGCTTACCTTTCGGGGCATATTCATTCATATAAATTCCGCTCATCACCCCTATCGGGAAAGCAAACAACGCACTGCCCGCCATCAGATAGAAGGTTCCGACAATAGCTGGCCAAATGCCGCCCCCTGTCATTCCGTCCGTAGGAGACGACGTGAGGAACTCCCAACTGATAGCGCCGCTCCCCTTATAAATGATGAAGCCCAAAATCGCAAACAATATCAGCACGATGCAAAGACTCAACAACCGGAATATTCCGAAAGCAATCTTCTGCGAACGGTGTTTGGCCTTATTATTACTCTTTATTTCCATGTCATTTACTACGTTTTAATCCTTTAGAGGAAATGTACTCCACGCTAAAGTTGATAATCAATGTAATGAAGAACAAAACGACACCCAGCAGGAACAAAGCCTGATAGTGCGGCCCGCCGGCGGGTGCTTCTCCCAGTTCTGCCGCAATAGTAGCCGGTATGGTACGCAGCGGTTCAAGAATCGTCGTCGGAATCACGGCTGCATTGCCTGTCACCATCAGTACCGCCATCGTCTCTCCGATAGCCCGCCCGATGCCAAGCACCACCCCCGAAGTAATACCCGATATGGAATACGGAATCACCACCTTATATATAGTCTGCCACTGCGTAGCCCCCAATGCCAGACTCGCCTCCCGCATAGCACGCGGACAATTCCTCATCGCATCTTCCGTCACCGTTATAATGGTAGGCAATGCCATTATAGCCAGCACGATACTGCCCGCCAGTCCGCTCTCCCCTACCGGAAGATCAAACATTTTCTGGATCATCGGGACAATGACAATCAGTCCGAAAAAGCCATAGACAACGGAAGGAATACCGCTCAGCAATTCGATAATGGGCTTCAGCCAGTTCCGTACTTTCGGATCCGCCACCTCGGACATATAGATAGAAACCGACAGCCCGAACGGCAAAGCGAAAAGAATGGCAAACAGGCTCACCCACAGCGTACCGGCAATCAATGGCAGAAAGCCGAACTGTGCGGCAGGAGTAGCCGTAGGAAACCATTCGGCACCCGCAAACACATCTTTCATGGAAATCGTGTTGTCTTCTATGAAATGCACCGCGTCCGGATGAATAATAAACTTCTGCGGCACAAACGCCACAATACCGGGCGTTTTCTCTACCAGCTCCGTAATCTTGCCGCCTGCATACTCATAAGCAGGACCAAGCTCTTCTTCCGTATAATACTGCGTGATATCCTCTAAACGGAAGACCCGGATAGGAAGGTCTTCCCCACCGAGTTCTTTCCAGTTCGTTATCTCCTCGTCAAAAACATTCTTTATCTGAGCATGGCTCAGTACGCTTACCTTATTCGTCTTGTTCAGTGCCAGCACATATCCTTCCTCAATCACCTTACTCTTGAACAGCCCGAAGGCCTCCGTAAACAGGAAGAGCACAATCAGCAAAATAGTAATACTTGTTACGAAGCCGCTACAAGTCAACACTCCTTCTATAATCTTTTCTAAAACCTTCTTCATACCTGTTGATTTCTGATGCAAAGAAAGCATCTCTTTATTAAGGCGGTGTGACTAACGTTTGAAGGAAATGTTTCAATCCTGTTACATTTGTATTACAAGTATCATTTCCCCGCCACATGAAACGGAAATGTAATATCCGATTGCTTTATTTGCATCAGCAATAAACAAAGAATCATTATGAAAATAAGAAGAAACTTACTAATAGCCCTTTCCCTGCTCTCGCTCAGTGCCAGTGCACAACGCATCAAAGGTAGCGACACGGTATTACCCGTCGCGCAACAGACAGCAGAACGATTTATGAACCGGTATCCCGATGCCCGCGTCACCGTGACCGGCGGTGGAACCGGTGTCGGCATCTCCGCCCTGATGGACAACACTACGGACATCGCAATGGCCTCCCGGCCGATAAAATTCAGCGAAAAGATGAAAATCAAAGCAGCCGGAGAAGAAGTGGACGAAGTAATTGTGGCCTACGATGCCCTTGCCGTAGTGGTACACCCTTCAAACCCGGTAAAACAACTCACCCGCCAACAACTGGAAGATATTTTCCGCGGAAAGATAACCAACTGGAAGCAAGTAGGCGGAGACGACCGCAAGATAGTGGTTTACTCCCGCGAAACCTCTTCCGGTACTTACGAGTTTTTCAAAGAGAGTGTCCTGAAAAATAAAAACTATATGGCGAGCAGCCTTTCCATGCCGGCAACGGGCGCCATCATCCAATCCGTCAGCCAGACAAAGGGAGCTATCGGATACGTCGGACTGGCATACGTATCCCCCCGCGTCAAAACGCTCTCCGTATCTTATGACGGAAGCCACTACGCCACGCCCACAGTAGAAAACGCTACCAACAAGACCTACCCCATCGTGCGCCCGCTTTATTACTATTACAATGTAAAGAACAAGGAACAAGTCGATCCTCTGATTCAATATATTCTTTCACCCGACGGACAGGACATTATAAAAAAGAGCGGTTATATTCCGGTTAAATAAAAAAAATGTCCTACTTTTGTAGCCTGAATCATGTATTAACATAAATCGTTATGACAGATATTAAAAACGAAGAAGTAGCAGGTGAAAAGAAAAGCCTGAACTTTATAGAGCAGGCAGTAGAAAAAGACTTGAAAGAGGGTAAAAACGGTGGAAAAGTGCAGACACGTTTCCCGCCCGAACCTAACGGATACCTTCACATCGGCCATGCCAAAGCTATTTGCCTTGATTTCGGCATCGCAGAAAAACATGGCGGTGTATGCAACCTTCGTTTCGACGACACAAACCCTACCAAGGAAGATGTGGAATATGTAGAAGCTATCAAAGAGGATATCCAGTGGTTAGGCTACCATTGGGGAAATGAATACTACGCTTCCGATTATTTCCAGCAGTTATGGGACTTCGCTATCCGCCTGATAGAAGAAGGAAAAGCATATATCGACGAACAGAGTTCCGAACTGATTGCGCAGCAAAAAGGCACTCCTACCCAGCCGGGTGTGGAAAGCCCTTACCGAAACCGTCCTATCGAAGAAAGCCTGGAGCTTTTCAAGAAAATGAACAGCGGCGAGATTGAAGAAGGTGCCATGGTACTCCGTGCCAAGATTGACATGGCCAACCCGAACATGCACTTCCGCGACCCGATTATCTATCGTGTAGTGAAGCATCCGCACCACCGTACGGGCACTACATGGAAAGCCTATCCGATGTACGACTTCGCCCACGGACAGAGTGACTTCTTCGAAGGTGACCCATTCACTGTGTACCCTCGAATTTGTGGTACACCGTCCGCTCTACGACCTCTTCATCGACTGGCTGAAAGAAGGAAAAGACCTGAACGACAACCGCCCCCGCCAGACCGAGTTCAACAAGCTGAACCTGAGCTATACGCTGATGAGCAAACGCAACCTGCTGACTCTGGTAAAGAAGGGTTGGTGAACGGATGGGACGACCCCCGTATGCCGACAATCTGCGGTTTCCGCCGTCGCGGTTATTCTCCGGAATCCATCCATAAGTTTATCGACAAAATCGGTTACACTACTTATGATGCATTGAATGACATCGCCTTGCTGGAAAGCTCCTTCGAGATGACCTGAACAGCCGCGCTATCCGTGTATCCGCAGTTGTCAATCCCGTGAAACTCATTATCACGAACTATCCGGAAGGACAAGTGGAAGAACTGGAAGCCATCAACAACCCGGAAGACCCGGAAGCAGGAAGCCACCTCATCGAGTTCAGCCGCGAACTGTGGATAGAACGCGAGGACTTCATGGAAGATGCTCCCAAGAAATATTTCCGTATGACTCCGGGACAGGAAGTACGTCTCAAAATGCCTATATCGTGAAATGCACCGGTTGTAAGAAAGACGAGAACGGTGTGATTACAGAGGTTTATTGCGAATACGACGCCAATACCCGCAGCGGTATGCCCGATGCCAACCGCAAAGTGAAAGGTACATTGCACTGGGTAAGCTGCAACCACTGTATGCAGGCAGAAGTGCGTTTGTACGACCGCCTGTGGAAAGTAGAAAATCCACGTGACGAACTGGCGGCTATCCGCGAAGCTAAAAACTGCGACGCTCTGGAAGCCATGAAGGAAATTATAAATCCTGATTCATTGAAGGTATTGACCAACTGTTACATAGAGAAGTTCGCAGCAACTCTGCCACAACTCTCCTACCTGCAGTTCCAACGAATCGGTTACTTCAACATAGATAAGGATTCAACCCCGAAAACTAGTGTTCAACCGCACAGTAGGCTTGAAAGACACTTGGGGCAAGATTAATAAATAACAAAGCCAATCGGCTTAACTTTATAAAATGGGGCTGTGACAAAAGAAAGTATGAAGCTTTTGCAACAGCCCCATCTTAGCAATCAAAAAACGATAAAATTAAAATGGGTAGAAAAAATTCACCGTCCGCAAGAAAGGAACTTGTCGAACTAATCACAAACTACGAAGCTGCAAAAGCTAAAGAACAACAAATCTATCTGGACGGAGATCAACTGGCTGACATCGCTGACTGGTATGCCACCGAACGAAAATTCAACGAAGCACAGGAAGCCATCACATACGGACTTCATCTGCATCCGGGAAACACTGACTTACTGATAGAGCAGGCCTATCTTTATCTGGACACTCAAAAACTACAAAAAGCCCAAAAAGTAGCCGCTACAATCACCGAAGAGTATGAACCTAATGTGAAAATGCTGAAAGCCGAACTCCTGCTCAACGAAGGTAAGCTGGAAGAAGCAGAAGAACTTTTAAATTCGATAGAGGATGCCGGCGAATTCGTTAGCCTCACCGACATTGTATATCTCTTCCTGGACTTGGGCTATCCTGAGAATGCCAAGGAATGGCTAGACAGAGGTAAATCCCGGTATGCCGGAAATCAGGACTATCTGGCTCTTACGGCTGATTACCTGCTTGCCACACAACAGAATGAAGCTGCCGTCGAAACCTACAACAAGCTGATCGACATAGCTCCATATAATGCCTCTTACTGGGTAGGACTGGCAAAATGCCATTTCATCGAAGAGAAAGTAGACAAGACGATCGAAGCTTGCGATTTCGCACTGGCAGCCGACGAGAAATGCGGAGAAGCCTATGCTTACAAAGCACATAGCTTTTTCTACCTGAACAATGCGGACGAAGCCATCGAGAATTATCAAAAGGCTATTGAGTATAAGGCAATTCCACCCGAATTGGGCTATATGTTCATAGGACTGTCATACGCCAATAAAGAAGACTGGCAGAAGGCAGACGAATATTATACGAAAGTAATCGACTCTTTTGAAAAAGAAGGAGACAGTGACTCTATCTTATTGATAGACACATATACCAGCAAGGCTTATGCCATCGCCCATCTGGAGAGATATGAAGAAGCTCACCTGCTCTGCGATAAGGCCAAAAAACTAGGTCCGAACGAAGGACTTAGCTATCTGACGGATGGAAAAGTATATCTGATGGAAGAAAAGGAAGATCAGGCGGAAAAATCATTCAAAAAAGCAATGGAAATTAATCCCGGCGTAGATATGTGCTATATGGTAGCTTCCACTTATTCGGACAATGATTATCTGTATGAAGCCAAAGAATACTACGAGATGGTATACCAGCTCGACCCGAAGTATGAATTGGTAACGGAAAAACTGAGTGTTCTCAGCCTGATGAGCAACGAAATAGAGGATTTCTTCAAATACAACAATGAATGTAAGAATCCGCTCGACTCAGATGTCATTCTGGACTTGCTTGCCAACCCCAATCATAGGAAGGAAGACGAGAAGACTCTTAAAGAGGTATTAAAGCGCATGAAAAAAGAGAGCAAAAAAAAAGATAAATAATCAATTTAATAAACTCTATCCCTAAAAGACATGGAATCAGTAGCTTTTATCCAGTGGTGTCTGGATCATTTGAATTATTGGACTATCACCTTATTAATGACCATCGAAAGTTCTTTTATACCTTTCCCTTCGGAAGTGGTCATCCCGCCGGCTGCCTACAAAGCAGCAGTCAACGACGAGCTTAATATTTATCTGGTGGTTCTGTTCGCTACTATCGGGGCTAATATCGGAGCGTTAATCAACTATTATCTGGCAAAATGGTTGGGACGCCCCATCATTTACAAGTTTGCCAACAGCCGTATCGGACATATGTGCCTCATTGATGAAGCCAAAGTACGCAACGCCGAAGTCTATTTCGACAAACACGGCGCACTTTCCACCTTTATCGGCCGTTTGATTCCCGCTGTCCGCCAACTGATTTCAATTCCTGCCGGACTGGCTCAGATGAAATTGCATACCTTCCTGCTCTATACTACTTTGGGAGCCGGATTATGGAATACTATCCTGGCAATCATCGGTTATCATCTGGCTAAAGTTCCCGGCATTGAAAGTGAGGCACAGCTTATAGCCAAAGTGACGGAATACAGCCATGAAATAGGCTACGGATTTATTGCCATCGGCATATTTATCGTTGCATTCCTGATTTATAAAGGGATGAAGAAAAAATAATATATTTCAGGCACGGATTTATCTTTGAAATCCGTGCCTGAATTTTCTCTTTAATTTTAGAGATTGAACTGCACCCCTACTCCCAATATCTCCTTAAACTGCACACGGGCACCTTTCGTCCCGTCTTTCTGCGCAATCTTAACATCATCGTCACACATCAGGTTGGTAGTAAGTGTAGTCGAGAACCACTTATTGATAATCATATTCACCTGCACTTCCCAGTTGACGTCTATATTCAGCGGCTTATGCAAATAATCGGAATATAAGTCCAGACGTGAATATACAGTCATATTTTTCAGAAATTCATATTTCACTTCCCCCTTCAGGTTGGCACCGAAGCTGGACAGCAAATGCCTGCCGGGATCCACTCCGTAAGCTCCTTCATCAGAGAGACGGTCATTCAGGACAAATGTACCGCGCCAGGAAGCAGGAGACAATACGACCGTAAATATCTTGCCAGAGTCATACGTGAAGCCCAAACCCGTAGTCAGATAACCCGGAGACATAAATTCAGAAATAGAAACATCCTTATTGACCGAATAGTCATATCCCGGAGAGAACTGGGTCTGAAAAGTGGCAAACGCACTCGCATACCAGTTCTTGGCAATGGCGTAACCATAATTCGTATTCAAGTAGATTTTATCATTCGCCTTTCTTGTCCCGTCCTCACCCGTCTTGTTCAATCCATAAGCCAGCTCGATACGGTTGTTCCACAGATGCTTTCCTTTCTTATAATTAATTTGGTAAGTACCTTGTAAGTAAAAAGCTACGGAATTATCACCACCGGCAGCCCAGTTGGTAAGGCTGACCTGCGTTAGTTTCAGTCCGGCAAATCCTTCTTTTGTCCAGGGAGAAGTTTGTGTACTATCGGCAGTCTGAGCCGAAAGAGTTCCAGCGCCCATACATGACAGGGCGATGAATAGAGTTTTCATCTTGTTCATGATAATCGTTGAGGTTTAGTGTAGAAAAAACACAACCTAACAAGAACATAAGTTTGGCGAGATACCAAGCTCATTACCAGTTCTCATTAGGTCAAAATCTTTAGATAAGTATCAGCCGCAGGCATTTTCAGCCGCAAATACTACTTTATACTTATATTATTTTATGGCTGCCAGTGCCTTGTCATAATCCGGCTCCTGTGTAATCTCAGGAACAAGCTCTGTATAAGCTATTTTACCGTCTTTGCCGATTACGACTACCGCACGTGCCAGAAGCCCTGCCAATGGACCGTCCGCCATACGCACCCCGTAGCTTTCGTCAAAATCAGAGAAGCGGAAGTCTGACAATGGAATCACATTCTCGATACCTTCTGTCGTGCAGAAACGTGCGTGTGCGAATGGGAGGTCTTTAGAGATAGCCAGCACGACTGTATCCTTCATCCCGGCAGCCATCTTGTTAAACTTACGTACAGACGTAGCACACACGCTTGTATCCAGACTAGGAAAAATATTCAGAATCATATTCTTACCGTTCAAGTCCTTCAACGAGAAAGAAGATAGATCCGTTTTCACCAGTTCGAAGTCAGGAGCGACTTTACCTACTTGTATAAATTCACCGATCAGTTTCACCGGTTGTCCTTTGAAATTTGTTGTTGCCATAATGCATTTATATTTAAAATTTACTTTATATAGAAAACAACTATTACCCAAAATATGTTCACGAAAAAACTTTTCTAAATTCAAATTGTTATTCCACAACGAAATCACTCTAGTATTCAATTTAAAATATAAAATGTATGGAAACAGTATTCAATGAGATTCAACATTCAGTAAAAAACTGGTGGACTTCCCTTCTTTTAGGTGTCGTGTATATAATTGTAGCCCTTTGGCTCATGTTCTCTCCGCTGAGCAGTTACGTAGCGTTAAGCATCGTTTTCAGTGTATCCATGCTGATAAGCGGCATTCTGGAAATCATCTTTGCCATCAGCAATAAAAAAGGCGTGCCCAGTTGGGGATGGTATGTAGTAGGCGGGCTGATAGACCTCGTACTGGGTGTTTATCTCGTAGCCTATCCGATAGTCAGTATGGAAGTCATTCCGTTCATCATCGCCTTCTGGCTTATGTTCCGCGGCTTCTCCTCTACCGGTTACTCCATCGACCTGAAACGTTACGGAACCCGCGACTGGGGCTGGTATATGGCTTTCGGCATCCTTGCCATCCTCTGCTCACTACTGATATTATGGCAGCCTGCCATCGGAGCACTCTACGCGGTGTACATGATTTCTTTTACTTTCCTCATTATCGGACTTTTCCGTATCATGCTTTCATTCGAACTCAAAAATCTGCATAAAAGAAAATAAAAAGCTTTCGGCACTTACTTTGGTATTTTGTTTATCTTTGTAGGCAATTTACATATATCAATTAATTAAAAAGGAAGAAAATTATGGCAATGCATACATGGTTTGAATGTAAAATCCGTTATGAGAAAGTAATGGAGAACGGAATGCAGAAAAAAGTAACCGAACCCTATTTGGTTGACGCGCTGAGCTTTACTGAAGCAGAAGCCCGTATTATTGAAGAAATCACTCCGTTTATTTCAGGAGAGTTTACCGTTTCTGACATCAAACGTGCTAACTATAGCGAACTTTTCCCCAGTGACGAAGAAAGTGCCGACCGCTGGTTCAAATGCAAACTTATTTTCATCACGCTGGATGAAAAAAGCGGTGCGGAGAAAAAGACTTCCACACAAGTGCTGGTACAAGCTGCCGACTTGCGTGACGCAGTGAAGAAACTGGACGAAGGAATGAAAGGTACAATGGCGGATTATCAAATCGGTATGGTATCCGAAACACCGTTGATGGATGTATATCCTTACAGTGCCGGCCCGAATGACAAACCGGAGTTTGATCCGTCAAAAGCATAAGTGACAATGAGTATTGCTGACAATTTAAAGCAAGTGCTGGCCGAACTCCCGCAAGGAGTCCGGCTAGTTGCTGTCTCAAAATTCCATCCCAACGAAGCGATAGAAGAAGCATATCGGGCGGGACAGCGTATTTTTGGAGAAAGCAAAGTGCAGGAAATGACAGCTAAATACGAAAGTTTGCCCAAAGACATCGAATGGCATTTTATCGGACACCTGCAAAGTAACAAGATCAAGTACATGATACCATACGTAGCGATGATACATGGGATTGATACTTATAAACTACTCGCGGAAGTCAACAAACAAGCTGTCAAAGCGGGACGCACCGCCAACTGCCTGTTGCAGATACACGTGGCGCAGGAAGAAACCAAATTCGGTTTCAGCCCTGAAGAATGCCGGGAGATGCTGGACACCGGAGAATGGAAAGCACTCACCAACGTGCGCATCTGCGGATTGATGGGAATGGCCAGTAACACCGACAACATAGAACAAATCAACCGGGAATTCTGTTTACTTGATAGGCTCTTTAATGAGCTCAAAGAAACTTGGTTCGCCGGCTCGGACGACTTCCGGGAGTTGTCGATGGGAATGTCACATGACTATCACGAGGCTATCGCCGCAGGAAGTACCCTGGTACGGGTGGGAAGCAAGATTTTCGGAGAACGCAATTATAATATTTAACCAATCATCATGACCATGACCGATTTAAAAACTACTTTCGCAGGGCTTTCTCTTAGAAACCCTATCATCATCAGTAGCTCAGGACTGACCAACAGTGTCGGCAAAAATAAAAAGCTGGCCGAAGAGGGTGCCGGAGCTATCGTTCTGAAATCACTGTTCGAAGAGCAGATTATGCTGGAAGCAGAACAACTGAAAGATCCGGCCTTCTCTCCCGAAGGCAGCGATTATCTGGAAGAATATATCCGTGAGCACAAGTTGTCCGAATACCTGACTTTGATTAAAGAAAGCAAGAAAGTCTGTCCTATTCCTATCATTGCCAGCATCAACTGCTACTCTGACTCCGAATGGGTAGACTTTGCCAAACAAATCGAAGAAGCCGGTGCCGACGCATTGGAAATCAATATTCTGGCACTACAATCGGACGTACAATATACATATGGTTCTTTCGAACAACGCCATATCGACATTCTCAGTCACGTAAAAAAAACAATCAGTATTCCGGTTATCATGAAATTGGGCGACAACCTGACCAATCCCGTAGCGTTGATCGACCAGCTCTACGCTAACGGTGCCGCAGCGGTTGTCCTCTTCAACCGTTTCTACCAGCCGGACATCAATATCGAGAAACTGGAGCACATCTCAGGCGAAGTGTTCAGCAATGCTTCCGACCTCGCTACTCCACTCCGCTGGATTGGAATCGCGTCTGCCGCAGTAGACAAAATCGACTATGCAGCATCCGGTGGCGTTGCCAATGCGGAAGCGGTAGTAAAAGCGATTCTTGCCGGTGCGTCAGCAGTAGAGGTTTGCAGTGCGGTTTATCAGAATACCAACGCATTCATCGGAGAAGCGACACGCTTCCTTTCTACATGGATGGCACGCAAAGGATTTAACAGCATCGCCCAGTTCAAAGGCAAACTGAATACGAAGGATGTGAAAGGTATCAATACCTTTGAACGTACGCAATTCTTGAAATATTTCGGAAAGAAAGAATAATTAAATTTACGATTAGACGATTTACAATTTACGATTGAAGTTAGTATTAAGTAATTAGTATGAATATATGCTTATATACTTTCAAAAGTAATTTCAATAGTAAATCGTCTAATCGTAAATCGTCTTTACATCAAATTACTAGCCAACTCACTCAACTCACTTCGTTCACCCTTCAGCAGGTTGACGTGTGCAAAGAGGTTCTGATCCTTCATACGGTCAATCATATACACCAGACCATTAGACTGACTATCCAGATACGGCTGGTCAATCTGCTGTATATCTCCCGTAAAGACCATCTTCGTACCTTCGCCCGCACGAGTAATAATTGTTTTTATCTCATTCGGAGTCAGGTTCTGAGCTTCGTCGATGATGCAATACATTTCACTCAAGCTACGCCCGCGAATAAATGCCAGAGCTTCAATCACCAGTTGCTCGCTTTTCTGCATATCCTCAATACGCTTCACTTCCGTAGAATTAGCGGCGAACTGACGCTTTATCACGTTCAGATTGTCAAACAACGGCTGCATATAAGGAGCCACTTTCTCCTGTGCATCTCCCGGAAGGAAACCGATGTCCTTATTAGAAAGAGCCACCACAGGGCGTGCCAGCAGAATCTGTTTGTAATCCGTCAGTTTCCCTAAAGCGGCTGCCAAAGCCAGCAACGTCTTGCCAGTTCCTGCCTTTCCGGTCAGTGCCACCAGTTTTATATTCGGGTCGTTCAAAATCTCAAAAGCGAAACTCTGTTCGGCATTACGAGGTTCGATTCCATAATTCTTACCTTTCATCACACGGCAGATGGAGTGAGTGAAAGGATTGTAACGCGCCAATACACTATTGCGGTCACTTTTCAACACAAAACATTCATTAGGATGAACCAAATCCTTAAAGTCGAACTCACCCAGGTCGATTCCTTCTTTAGAAGAATAGATACGGTCTATCAACGCCGGATCCACATTTTCAAAGATTTCATTGGATTTCTCGAACACATCCGCATTTACTACCTTATCCGTGATATAATCTTCGCAAAGCAGACCGATGGAACGGGCTTTCATGCGTAGGTTCACATCCTTGGTCACCAAGATGGATTTCATTTTCGGATATTTGGCAGTCAGATACTCGGTTGCCGCCAGAATCAAATGGTCGGGTTTCCTGATAGGAAAAGAGTCCCACACCTTGGGGGCGTCCACCTTACCGGTCACTACGAACAGACGTCCCAATCCTTCACCCAGTTTCACTCCTTCAGTGAAAAGCTCATCGCTGGTCAGCACATCCAGTTCGCGTACAAACTCACGGGCATTGAAGTTTATCTGCTCGTTTCCTTTCTTGAACTTGTCCAGCTCTTCGAGCACGACAAGAGGGAGATAAATATCATTTTCCTGGAAATTCTTCAGGCAATTGTAGTCGTGAAGAATAACATTTGTGTCCAACACAAAATTTTTCTTAGTTCCCATGATTTCTTAGATTTAAATGTTGATATTTGCAATCTCAAATCGTCAACCCTGCATTTCCGGTTGGATTGACGGTTCTAAAGATAAACAAATTAACGGGCAAAAAGGATTGCCCGGAGTTAAATTTTATAAAACATGGACTATCAGAACACTTTAAAGTACTTATATGAAAGTGTGCCTATGTTTCAGCAAATAGGAAGCAAAGCATATAAGCCGGAATTAGAGACTACACACAAATTGGACGAATATTTCGGGCATCCTCATCAACAATTCAAAACGATACATATCGCAGGCACAAACGGAAAGGGTTCCTGCTCACATACTATCGCGGCGGTATTGCAGTGTGCCGGCTACCGGGTCGGATTGTTCACCTCTCCCCACCTGATTGATTTTCGCGAACGCATCCGCATCAACGGTGAGATGATACCGGAAGAGTATGTAGTCAATTTCGTGGAAGAACACCGCGCGTTCTTCGAACCGCTACACCCCTCTTTCTTCGAACTGACCACTGCCATGGCATTCCGTTATTTTGCCGACCAAAAAGTAGATGTAGCAGTTATCGAGGTAGGCATGGGCGGACGGCTGGACTGTACAAATATCATCCATCCGGATTTATGCGTTATCACCAATATCGGCCTCGACCACACCCAATATCTGGGCGACACGCTGACGAAGATTGCCAAAGAGAAAGCCGGCATCATCAAGGAAGAAGTCCCAGTAGTCATCGGCCGAGCCGAAGGGGCGGTGAAACGCGTGTTCACCATGAAAGCTAAAGAAATGAATGCGCCCATCGAATATGCCCGTGAAAATTCCCGCGAATGGAACATGGAGATACTTACTTATCCGAAATTACAGAAAATAAGGACGGAAATGGACGAAGTCATTCAGACCATATACCAAATAATCGAAACAATAGACGCACAGTCAGAAGAGCAGGGAAATCAAATGCGGCAAGCATTACTCATGTTAGACATATCAAACAGTATACATGCGATAGACCAAATACTCGACAAAAGAAAAGACGCTATCAGAATCAATAATGAAATGTTTCCTTTCGGACTTTTCACAGAGTTGAGCGGAGCCTACCAATTCGAAAATATGTTCACCATTCTGAAAGCTCTTGCAGGACTGACCCGTCTGAACTATAACATCAAGCCCCAGAACTATTTCGATGGTTTTGCAAACGTATGTCAACTCACCGGTCTGATGGGGCGTTGGCAGAAAGTACACAGCTATCCGGATATTATCTGTGATACGGGACATAATGTCGATGGAATCGAATATATCCACGTACAACTCAACTCTATCCGAAAAACTTCCGGTCAGGAGATTCATTTCGTATTCGGCATGGTCAATGACAAAGACATCAAGGGTGTCCTGCAAGTATTGCCGAAAGATGCCACCTACTACTTCACCAAAGCGAGTGTGAAGCGTGCGCTGCCGGAAAATGAGTTGATGGAACTGGCAGAAAAGGCCGGATTGAAAGGAACTGCCTACCCTACTGTGGTAGATGCCGTACAGGCAGCAAAAAAGAACTGCCCCCCAAAAGACCTTATCTTCGTGGGAGGCAGCAGTTTCATTGTCGCCGATTTGTTAGCGAACCGCGATACACTCAATCTCTACTAACGCATCCTTTGGCAGAGCTTTTACAGCAACCGCCGAGCGTGCAGGAAAGGCTCCATCGAAATAGGTGGCATACACGCCATTCATCCCTGCAAAGAGGGACATATCCTGAAGAAATACAGTAGTTTTGACAATGTCAGCCATTGTCAATCCTGCTTCTTCAAGGATGTGTCTGATATTCTCCAACGACTGGCGTGCCTGTCCTTCTATCCCTTCCGCCATCTCTCCTGTAGCGGCATCAATAGGCAACTGACCAGATACAAATACCATTCCATTAGCTTCTATCGCCTGACTGTAAGGTCCGATAGCTCCGGGTGCTTTCTCACTGCAAATTACTTTTTTCATATTTATTCCTGTTTTTTTTTACTAACTTTCAAAAGTAGTAAAAAAAAAGCCTCCCACAAAACGAATTTCGCAAGAGGCTTCACTATTTCTTCTTAAAAAGATTATTAAACTTTCTCTTCAGCCGGAGTTTCAGCAGGTTCCGCCACTTTCACCTCTTCTCTCGAAACGTTTACAGTCACATTTACAGATGTCGGTTGTGGATGATACGGCATGCGGTTTTTAGGATCTTCACCGTATTGGTTAGGCCCTACTGTACCATCGGCAAACAACATGTACAATGCAAAAATCCAACCTACGATAGGAATACAGCACAACAGAAGCAACCAGCCTGATTTATTCAAGTCATGCAAACGCTTCACGCCCTGTGCTAGAGAGAACCAGACAGAAGCAACCAACACAGCAAGACCAATCAACAATCCAAATATTGAACCACCCGCCGATCCGCTAGCTGCCCCCATGATGAATGTTCCCACACCCAGTGCCCATGCAATACTACTAACTATACCACCAACGATACCAGACAGGAAATATTCAATTCTACGAATACGTCCGTCAAAAGAAAAAGGAGCTTTGAACATGATTTATTAAATTTATATGAATAAATAAATGAGTTTTCATTCGTGTTCCTCTTAATTAGGAAACAAAGATATAAATTAAATAAAGAAAGAAAATCACCGATAACATTTAAATTTTGCCCCTTTTTCAACTAAATTCACAAAATTACACCAACCCATTGCATCACTATTTTCCATTTTCCAGTTGAACAGTTCTATGGAATCCATACAGAAATAAAAAATATATCAACTATCTTCACAGACCGTTGATATAGTGGGAAATTCACATCGGCTTTAACCTCCGATGACAGGGCGCGAATTAGAAATATACCGTCGTACCTTTCCAATTCACAATGTAGGAGAATCATGCTTTTTACAGCATGAAGCTAGGGACCTACATTTTTTCATCTCACATACAAACACTCTTAGTTTAATTACATCTCAACATTTTATTTTATACCACTTTTATTTTCCAAAATTGTCCTGTACATCTTAGAACTTCTTGCCAAAGCAGATGTTCAAAAAAGTCTTTACCAATATCTTAAAATCGAACCACCAGGAACGGTGCTGCAGATAAAACAAGTCATAACGCAGGCGACGTAGCATCTTATCCATTGTATCCGTATAACCATTATAAAGAGTAGCATAAGAGGTTACTCCCGGACGAATCTGATACAAGTATTGATAACGTGGATCGTACTTTATTATTTGATCTATATAGAACTTCCGTTCCGGCCGAGGGCCTATAAAAGCCATGTCTCCACAGAAAACATTCCATAACTGCGGAAGTTCATCCAAATGATGTTCCCGCAGGAATCTGCCGATTTTAGTCAACCGAACATCTTTCCCACCGGTATAAAGCCGAGGCCCGGCAGACTCCGCATCCAACCGCATACTGCGGAACTTATAAATATCAAACGGTCGTCCGAAACGCCCGATACGTTCTTGCTTGAATATGGCCGGTCCACCATCTTCACGTTTCACTGCTATATAGCAGATTAAGAATAACGGAGAAAAACAATCATTAAAACTATCGCAACCATACAATCCCCAATCCGCTTTACATTGCGTTCAAAAGCCATTCATTCCATCCGGAATGAATTCCTCACTATACCCCATAATTATTATTAAAGAATTCGATTATTAATATTTGTTTGCTGTTCCAAGTAACTTATGAATTGCTATGATTACCATTCATATTTTCCAAATTTTTCAAAACTTGTTTATTGATTCTCTTTCTTTTTGAATCAAAGCACCATCCCCATTTATTGAAATACTTAATCATATTTAGAATATGAACCTTTAGCATTTTAAAACTCGTCTTTGAAGCTGCTGCATGAGCATGAATAATAAATACACCTGGGAAAAAAATAGTTTTATACTTTTCATGAATTCGACGAGTTATATCTATATCTTCCGGATACATGAAGAAACGCTCATCAAACAAACCAATTTCTTGTAAAACAGATATTCTAAAAACATAAAACATCCCGATAGATATGGCACATTCATTATTTTATCATAGCCGGTAAAACGCAATTGAAACTTATAGATTCGTTTTTTTATTATGAAGTCTGGCAAAAAACGTTTAAAAAGCAAATCCAAAGGAGTAGGTATCAATTTACATAAACACTGTAAATCACCATTTGGATAATATACCTTAGGCATAATCTGTCCAACATCTTCATTCTCATCCATATACTCAACTAATCTTTCCAATACTCCATTCTCAAAATATACATCAGGATTCACCACTACATGATAGGTTGCTCCTAATTCTATCGCTTCACGAATAGCAATATTGTGTCCGGCACCATATCCACGATTGATGCTGTGAATATAACGCACTCTTCCCGACACTTCTTCCAACTCACGTAACCGATCATCTGACGAATGATCAATAATAAAAAGTTTATCAACTGGAGCCGCCAAAACGCAGTCCATAATTTTCCTTATCTCACTTGAACGATGATGATAAGAAACTATTGAAGCTGTAATCATCTACTACTAAATATTATATTCTTTAAATAATTATATGTCCAACCACAAAACAATCTAACAGACTTGAATATATCAATAGATGTATACAGAGAACCTAAAGTATAAATACCTCTCTACAGACACATTGTGTAAAAGAAGAAAGAGCCTCCATATTCTAATTCCAGATGGGAATAAAATCATTTATATTCTTAAAAGTTCTTGATAATAAGCCAAATGATTCTCTGCCATTCTTTGAGTAGTAAAATTATTATAAGCTCTTTCATAGGCCAGTTTTCCCATGGCATTTCTATTTTCATAGGCGCTGATAATAGCCTTTTGCAAAGACTCTACATCTTTCAATTTAAAGTAACATACCTCATTATCCCGAAATATCTCATGGAAAGAAGGTATATCCGAACAAACAATAGCCCTTTTAGCCAAAGCAGCTTCTACCATTGCTAATCCAAATCCTTCTGAGTATGAGGGCATCACATACACATCAAAATAAGGTAGATAATTACACGGATTCTTCTGATAAGAAAAAAATATAACCCTATCTGATATACGTAATTTTTGAGACAATGACTTCAATTCTTTTATATTGGGCCCTTCACCAATTATAATAAATACATATTCCTGCAAATATTGTAGTGTTCTAATTATCTGGTCCAGACCTTTTCGCGGAGTAACAAAGGCATATGTACCTAATATCTTATATTTTTTTCTCACTTCTAATATTCTTCTTACAATCTCTTTATCTCCTTCTCCATCCATACTAATTACACAGCCATTATAAATAGTAGTTATTGGAGCTTTTATATATCCTTCATACATACTTTTTAACTGCTCAGATATACTCACTACCGCATCAAATCCAGACTGTATAAAACACCAGTATTTCGTAAACAAATACGATAGAATAAAATTGTATTGATACCGAAAACTACGATAAGTGTCTTGATGGAGAGTAGATACCGTTTTTGCCCTTTTTATTTTTTTCTTCCATTTAGCAACATACATATCAGGACGCAAACAATGGCTATGAATAATATCGTACTTCTCAAAATCAATAGGAGCTTTCATTGTTATTTTTTCAACAGGGCAGTTGAAATACATAGCAGATGGAAAATCATCAAAGTAAAAGACATCTATTTCAATCCCCTGCTCCACTAAATAATCAACTATATTTTTTACTACTATTATTGGCCCCTGATTTCTCAAAGACGGAAGGATATAGGCGATTTTCATTTATGAGTTGAATAAGAAAAATGAATACTCAGTGGAATAAAACCAAATAAAAATATAACGTATAGAATATATCAACAGATAATTAGAAAAAACAAACAACATTGTTCGCCTCTCAGAAACAGACTTCGCGTTTTTAATAAAAAACGAGAATAAAAAGAAATAAGAGAGAATAAAATATTGACACATTCTTGTCAAAAAGCCGAAATTCATTGTAAGAGCTAATAAAAGAATAAAAATATAGAACATATTAGAATAAAACCGTCCCATAGATGAACTATAAAGAAGACTTTTATATCTCCTAACAATATATATAAAAGGAATAGCTTCAATAAATGTCAATATATTCAAACCTCTAAATTCACCATTCTCACTCTCCAACAAATATTTAGATAATTTCTCTCCAATCCCCTCAGATGAACCCAATACAGACAAACACTTTTCTATTACTGATAAAAGGATTTTATCTACGATTTTAGTTATACTTAAAATAAAGAAAAAGCAAATAGCAATTATTATATATTTTACATTCAGATTGCGATTCATTACTAATGCCAGCAATGCAATTAATGCTGTGTAATGAAAGGCCGCAGCCAAACAAATAAACAAGCAGAATTTTATTTTTTCTTTTCTCAAAAGAAAAGGAAATGCCCACATCCATATTATAGTCATAGCTATAGCTTGTCGTAGAAGAATAAAATTATATTGTAAATATAGACGTGCTGCGAAAAAAAACAAAATAAAAAAAAGGCCTGTTCTTATTTCATTTTGTTTCATACTTTTATAAAACAATACTACTAACAGAAAATTAGTAAACAACAAATAGAGATTAAAATTATTTCCAAATAAGTAATAGCATAATGATGAATAAAACACATAACCTATTTCTTGTCCTCTAATTTCCCAACTTGAATCTTTATAATCCGAGAAAAAACTAACAATATTCAATGGAGCGTTATATATATTTTTATAAGTACCGTAATCGAAAATACCTACATCGTATCCCACTTCTAGAGAACTCCATCTTCCTCCGGCAAATATAACAAGCAAACATAATGAAAAGGAGAAATAAACTTTTAATATCATTATTCATCTTAAGCGAAAAGGTGTCAATGTATGACAAGACATAGAAAAACAATATAAATAATATGAATGGAACGGCATTACTAATCATACACCACACATCAGTTACGCCACCAAAGCAGATTACGGAACAATTGACTTACTTTTCTCGCTGTATCTATAATATAACACCTCAAATGAAAAGGGCAAGCGACTATTTTCAAAATCAAGCATTCTCTCAAACTCACATTGATTGTTTTAGCATACTCTTTTATCTCTATGAAAAAAGGGTCTTCCTTAGATAATCCGGGATCATTATCAATCAAAACTTCCAATAACATATGAATACGTGCATAAAAAATACTTTTCTTACAGACTCTTCTAAACCATGCGCCTTAATTGATGTAAAATAAAATCATTCCATACTTTTGGCATATTCCCAAGTGTTCTGAAAAGTATGCATACAACTATTTCCATGTTGCACATAATTATACATATGCTTATCTATAGCTCTCACCTTTTGTACCTTGACTGCCAATCGGACATTCATTATATAATCTTCACCATAAGGCATTGATTTTGGTAAGTCAAATACTAAAGAATCAAATAAATCTCTACGATAAAGTTTTCCACATACAGACAAAGGAGTTCTACCTTCCAACAAAGCTTTTAAGAACTCTATATTATTCCAATCATTCGAAGATGCCTGTGTACAGATTTTACGAACTATTTTCCCCTGTTCATCTACCATATAGATTTGACTTCCTATAACGATATCCACCCCCGCTGCTCTATTATTATACAAATCTAATAAAGCATCTTTAGGCAGCATATCATCGCCATCTACAAAACAAAGCCAGTTGCTTCTTGCTACTTCTACTCCCTTTCGTCTCGCAGCAGTAACTCCTGCATTAATCTGGTGAACTACTTTTATGCGATTATCCTTTAAAGCATATTCATCACAAATATTCGCACTTTCATCCTGGCTACCATCATCTATCAACAATAACTCAAAATCCGCAAAAGACTGTACTATTATAGAATCAATACATTTTTTTAAGAAAGGAGCAACATTATAAACAGGAACAATAACACTTATCGGTCTATCCATAAATAAAACTTAGTCTATATATTCAATGATTCCATTAGAAATATTTTCGCCTTCTCCCTCTCTATATCCAACATTTGATTCACTTTTGCAAAATCTACCGGGGCATACAACATTTTATCTGTTACATCTTCCAATGAATGCACCCAACGTTCTTCCAACTTAAATTTCTTCAGCAAGGAAGTAAGCCGCGCCATGCCACGCTCTCTATTCGCCATCACGACAAAAGGCTTATTAAAAGAATCGAGAAAACTGTGCCATGAAAAGAATCCGTAATAACATATTCTGCATCCATAAATCCACGCAGCCAATCTGTTACAGGAGGAAAAACACATTGATTAATATATTTCTTTCCTACTTGGCTAAAATTCATTTCTGGCATCACAACATTTGGAGACAAACCTAAAGTTTGAGAGACTTTTCGAACAATAGCTTGCTTCTTTTCCGACTGATCCAACACATACGTCATTAATTTATTCCCAGAAGCAGAAGTCTGCTCTTGCTCTACCATATAAATATAATCTTCTTTATTCAAAAGCATCGTCGGATCTAACAAATGGACCGCATCAACACCTAAATACTTTTTGCACAATGCAACTCCACAATCTTCACGAACGGAAATTGCATCAAATTGCTTAGCTAAAGCAGCACATCGCCTCGTCTGCTTCCTAGAAAACTCCCAATCCGAAGTTCCAAAAGAAGCTGCATAAGCTATACGTTTCACACACTGATCAACTGCAAAATCCAAAAAGTAATTAGACAAGCAATAAGAATATATAGGACGCCAAACTTGATCGCTACCTACTATATAAGCATCAAAATGATACTTGTGAAATTCTTCTTTGTATTTGATGAAATGGGTTCCGTAGTCGTTATATATTTACGAATAAACGGAATAGTTTTCTGAGCAATACTCTGTTCTTGTTTGTCTGTAGGATAATAAAGCCCTTTATACTTTATCAGACGTGCAATCAACTGTTTCACTTTAACTATTAAAGGACGTTTCCATTTTCTATCCTCTGTCCATACCTCATGTCCCATTCGCTTCAATACTGTTTGTAATGCATAAGCCTGAAGCAATCCACCATAATTAGTATGAAGAGGTTGGGTCAATATACAAATTCTCATCATGCCAAATTGTATTTTCTATATTCCTTTATCAAAGTACATCTCTAATTTAATTTCTTCATCAGTTTTTGCATCTTACCACTCACTCTATGCATCAGTCTATTCCACCATCCTTTTCTCAATGCTTTATTTATAGCTCTACTTACACTATATTTTTCCAACAATGAAAAGAAATAATCTCTATTAGGATGTGTATGTGGAGATTTTTCCAATGGTGAATTTCCAATAAACACTTCTTGATAAGTTACCTTATGAGAATTTTCAAATAAAATTCCTTTTACCTTTTCAAAAGCTCCGGATTATAAATCAATACTGCACTAACCCCCTTATCGTCATCATAATACGGTAATATTTTTTGTATTTCCCAAAAATCACCCAATGTTATATCACACTCGCTCTTGCCACACTTACTAGGACAGTCATAGCAAGATGGCCGTAAATATAAGTCACTAAGAAAACCTTTCATATAAATATTTTCAGAGAAGACATCCGAAAGTAGAATTTGTTTTTTCTTTTCATTGGAATCAGTTAAAGTTATAGCTAGGACAAAACTGAATTTTTTCCAGCCTGAGCGTTTATCTCTAAAGAAAATATTACTTATGTGTTTTTTACCGTAAATATCATTAGCAAACAATATTTTCTTTCTACCCTCACTCGCCACTTTCTCGTCTAAGTAATTTTGCCAGACCTTCGGACTCGGAACACCATGACAAATAATATCTAACGTCACAAGATTTTTATAATCTTTAAATAGATATCTTTTTAGTCCGGATATCTGACAAGGAGTACCGGAAAATAAGACTAAACGCCCCTGTTTTAAAAATAGCTTTACCTGTGCATAACTATTGCCGATATGACTTTGAACATATTTACTTCCACGAAATGCACTCAATCCTTCTTTCGTCTCTGTATAATCATGCACTACCTGCCATTTATCATTAAAACGTGCTACAAAAACAACTCCATTTTTTTCCAATATATATTCTGAAAGCAATGAAAAAATCCCTCCTGAAGAACTTAACAAACGTACTTTTTCATTAGAATTCTTTGCAGCCAAAACCACAAGTGGCTGTCTCAATTCCCCCTGGTTAATGACAGGACATACTTTTTCGCATAATCCACAATTTATGCAAATACATTGATCAATGTGAGGGTACAAGAATCCTTCTTGATCCTCTCGCATTGCAATACATTCTTAGAACAAACCTGAACACACGCATTGCATCCACAACAATCTTCTTTTTAGTTAAAACTATCATTTCAACATATGTTTTACTTTCAAAACTAGATTTCTCAAATCAAATACAACCAAGGAATTTTGATTACTACTTTCAGCAAATATTCTTTAAAGGTTAACTTGTCAGAAATAGTTAGTTTTTTACTAAAAAGTTCAACATCCTTTTGATTACAATATTTAAGACTTACTTTCAATCTCTCGCGTAAGTACTTAATACGTATAGTCTCTTTTAATCTTTCTTTTTCGGAATCACACAAATCATTTATCTTGTCTAAAGTATATAGAATTGTATTTTCGTAAGAAGATATTTTCGATATCTCCTGATTATATCTTCTGTATTGTCCACGTGAATGAGAGTCTGAACGCTCTAATACACTGAAATAAGAATCTGCTAATGTATAGCATTTGAAGAGAGAGTAGCGGCAATAACATCTGCCAGTTCTGACCAGCATCCTTACTGACGTAAATTTCGCGGGATGGATTTACTCTGTCTAAGGCACATAACTTAATCACATAATTTCCTGGAGGCCATATAAAGCTCGTACTATATAAGCAATTATAAAATTGGTTACAATCAAGATTAATACCCTTAGTTTGAACATAACCTTTCATATTCTTTTCATGTACATAAGTCGGCAAGCATCTTACAGCACCATAGTCATTACTCAGTTCTCTAAATTTACGAACAAAAGAAGAAATGGCATCCGATCTATTATAAAAATCATCACTATCAGGCCAAGCCAGAAATTCTCCTTTTACCCATTTCAAAGCATTATTTATAGCTGCCGATTGTCCTTGATTACTTTGATAAGTGTATTCGAGACTGTATCCACGTTTCTCAAATAGGGGGATATAGGACAGTATCACTTTTTTTGAATTATCTGTGGAGCCATCATCTACCACAAGCATTTCTACAGAAGGATAATCTTGCTTGAGTATGGAATCTAACAGACGATGAATAATCTCTCCGGTATTGTAACAGGGGGTTATAACACTGACTAAACCTTCTTGCATATTTTATTTTTGATATATTGAACAGTCATGATTCTCATCGATTTATTCAATGCGACATAAAAGCCCAATAAAATAACAGCTATCGTTGAAGCAATGGATATAATAATGAAACGACAGAAACCTTCTTCATGAATGAATCCTTTCACCCACCATACTAAACCCGATGAAGCTAAAAGAACGACCATACAGCGTATAAAAACGGTATATATATAATTCTTAAAAGAGAATGCAGGTATATATTTATGTATTGTCCATACATTTGACAAGAGTCCAATCATTACTGCTATTATATTAAACAGATAAGATGTCACAGGAGATAACCCTAATTTAAAACCTATATAAGAGACAGGGATTACTGATAAGTATAAAGTGCCGTTAATCAAACTTGGCCGCTTGATTTTTCCAGTTGCATGGGCTGCAGTTACAACTACAACAGACATTGTTGCAAAAAAATTGAATAACAGTGTACACACACAGAATTGCACAGTATATTCAGGTACAGTCTTCAACCATAATGATAAAACAAAATGCATTTCTGCAATTAAAGGCAATGATAACAGTAACAATAATAGAAATGTCAATTTTGAAGCATTCATTACCAAACTAACCATACGTGAGTATTCTCCGGCAGCATAACTTTTTATTATTTGCGGCTTTACAGCTATAACAATATTTCCGGCAAAACTCATTACAGCTCCCTGTACTTGACCGGCTATACCACTTGCTGCATTCAATAGTGGTCCGAAAAATGTATTAAGCAACATATTTACACCTTGCGTACGGGCTACTGTCGACATATTACCATATAAATCCCATCCAGAAAAGGAAAGTATAGGCTTAACGTTTTCAAAATGCCATTGATAGAGTAACTTACTTTCGTCAAAGTGACGAACACAATATAAGCGGTAAATATATGCAACTATGGTCGAAACCAAAAAGATTAGTAATGCGTAAAAAATCAATTTATCAAAGTCTCCTGCAACCAATAAAAAAACTATCAACAATTTAAGTATGACATTCAGTATTTCTACATAAGCATATACATCCATCTTCTCATGAGCTATTATACATGCATTATAAGGTACTTGTGTGACTGATACAACAGCGGAAAGTATGGAGAACTGATATACCCACATTGCTGCATTCATTCTGTCGGCTGGTATCACAAGTTGTGTTTTCAGAAACCAAAGTCCAATAGTTTCGGCTATCAGAATTATTAATAATGCAATAGTTATATGGATTAATAATGCAGAATTGAAAGTGATTCTCAATTTATCCTTATTATTCTCCCCCATTTCATACATCAAAAAACGTGCTGTAGCTCCACTCATTGATGCATTAAGAAAAGAAAACATAGCAACAATTCCGCCGACCACATTATAAATGCCAAAATCTTCAACGCCCAAAACTTGTAACACGACACGCGAAGTATAGAGAGTTACAGTCATAATCAAGAGCATTCTTATATAAAGTAAGGCTGTATTTTTTGCTATTCGCTTATTGTTTTCGGATATGACTGATATCATTATACTGTATTATATAAGAACAATAATAAAATATAATCTTTACATCTTAACTTCATTCTTGAAAGTACTCATAAACGCCTTACCTAATAAGAACCAACCGATGGTACCGAAAATAGATAGAAATACAAATAGAAATATATAAATACTCCTCCTCATACTTGAAGATTCAATAGGTACAACCGCTGGTTCCACTATCGCAAAAACGGGCTTCCCCTCTTGTACTTTAGCTCTAGCTACCTGCAATTGATTAGCTACTTGACTATAAACTTGATAAAACAAGTTCATATCATTTTGTAACCGCTCCTGTTCCGCACGTACACTTTGAAGAATTAAATTATCATGTGCATCCACATAATCTGCATATTTTTTTTGAGCTACATAATACTCTTGCTTTCGCTCTTCAAATAGCTTTTCCAAATAAACACAATCTTCTTTTGCTTTTGAAGTCCGGTATGAAATAATATATTCTTGCAAACGATGAACTACGGAATCTGCAACAATCGCAGCTACTTTAGGATCTTGTAAAGTAACATTCACACTAGTGATGGCTGTTTTCTTATCAACTGTAGCCGTAATCTTTTTCTTTAACGCACCAATTTGAGCATTTTCGTCCTTTGTTAAGATTATTAATCTGCCCTGAAATTTCTCCTTAGAAGATATTTCTTCTTGAATAAACCAAGACTTTACCAGACTATTAATGATTCCCGGCAAACCTATTACATAGTTCCACCAAGGTGATGACTCTGTCATCAAATAAGCAGAAAGCATTTTTGGTTCACCTTCGTTGTCAACGACCTCCATATTCAGTAACTCCAACAAAAAAGGAGTAGAAGATACGATATCAGATGATAAGGATGCATTTAAAGCATCAGTACCACTCTTTATACCAGTCCCCCCTCCCAAAAAAGAGGCGGCTACCCCAGCTATTCCACTATTTCCTTTCTCACCTCCCATCTCCGGTGAAAGTGTAACTCTTACCGTATATTCTTTAGGAATGCTTAATCCCACAATAATACCAATCACTAAACCGATAATAGCTGCTTTATAAAGTTTCTTACGAATAGCTATTATTTTACGAATGATATCCAGTATATCAATCTCCAACTCTTTCGGTTCCTCCTGCAATGATTGCTCTGACATAATTATCATTTCTTTATCAGATTAGCAATAGAAGCAACCATCATTCCCTATGAACTGAATGAAGTAGCATACCCTAGAATATTGCCGATATTCGCATTCTTCTTAGTCTTGCCAGGTACAATAATCTCACATCCCGGTTCTACCTGCTTTTTACCACTACCTTTCACCTTCGTTACCTGACCATTCATATAAACGATGAACTTCTTGCTTTTCTTCGCATTATCAGAATACCCGCCTGCTTGATTCAAATAATAGTCCACACTCTTACCGCCAATATAAGAAACTGTATTTGGAACCATCACAGCACCGTTAATAGTAACCGTATTATTATTTTTAGGAATTGAAATTACATCACCTTCACGCAACACAATATCGGCAGAACTTCCCGGTTTATCCAGTGCTTTTTCCAAATCGATACCAACAGTAAAAGTATCTTCAACACGGACACCCAAAGAATCAAGCATAGCTTCTCCCAACTGGCGACTCATCAAACGAATCACATCCCCCATACGTTTCTTCTCGCCGGCATTGGCTACACGAGTCAGTTTTGCACCACGCAAATAGGCGTAGTTCGTTACACCTCCGGCTTTGCTAATTAAATCAGAAAGACGTTCCTCACGGCTGGTCATAGCATAAGAACCGCCAAAAAGGACTTCTCCCTCTACCACTACATTCTGTTGGGGTTGATAGCCGGGACTTCGACGTACATAAACCTCGTCATAAGGTTGAAGTACAAATCCCGGCTTCCCATCCACCACAAACCCCTCTTTCAGGGAAAATGTATATATCTGACCGATTGTATCGTTGTCTACGATGCTTCGGGGTTTTGATTCTGCGCGATACATCCACACGGACAATGGAAGCTGCTTCACGCAAACCACCAGCCTGAATGACAAGGTCTTCGAGCGTCATATTATCCGCATAGGGATAAGAGTCCGGCTGGGCCACTTCGCCGTGGATGACAACATTTCCTTTATCCTCCAAATCATGAATACTAGGAATATAAAGAATGTCGTTTTTCATTAAGATAATATTTGGGGAAGTACCGTCCATGATTGCTTTGATATCCACCGGAACAACTTCCGTTGTGAGGTCTTCCCGTTGACGGTAAAGAACAGCACGGTTCAGGAAAGCATCCCCTGTAAGACCTTGTGACTCGCAAACAAGCTCGCGGACGGTATTCAGTTTGCCGTTCAATTCATAAATTCCCGGACGGTAGACTGCACCACGGATTTCAAGCTTGTTGACAAAACGGTTGAGGATAGCTTCGGCTGTCACAACATCACCGTTTCTCATTTTATAAACACTGTAATCTAAATCCTTGACTGTATTTACTTCATACTCTTGCCCGTTCTGACGCACTACCCGCAAAGAACGGGTATAGGCATCCGCCTCAAATCCACCGGCATAACCGAGAAGAGTAGATAACGATTCGCCCTGCTTCATTTCGAAACGCATCGAACGCTTTACTTTTCCATCAATCTTTACCAAAACTTCATAAGCGGGAACAATGACCACATCACCTTCCTGAAGACGAATGTCATCTTGAACATTTCCCTTCATTATGAATTGGTAGACATCAATCGCAGCGATGTTCTTACCGCCCCTTACCAACTGGACATTGCGAAGGCTTCCTATATCACTGACTCCCCCTGCCCGATAGAGCGCATGAAACACAGTAGAAAAGGATGACAAAGCATAAGTGCCGGGCTGAACAACTTCACCCATCACATTGATCTGAATCGTACGTATGTTGCCCAGTGTCAGACGAATATCTGAAGTCGGGTCAACCGTATTATTAAGACCATTATATATCTTATTTAATGTTTTCTTGAGATAATTATTGGCTTCCGTAATCGTCAGCCCGTTCAAATTGACGGGGCCGATTTTCTGAATATTGATAGTACCGTCAGGAGAAATCTGCTGACGAATGGTGTTCTGGCTGGCTCCCCAAATATCAATAATCACCTCGTCACCCGGACCAAGACGGTAGTTTGAAGGAGTAGCAAGGTTAACACTGGGTTCAAAAGTCAAGTTTCGGGTATTGAATATATTTCTTCCGAAGACCTGGTTTCCACGTGTGAGGTCTTGTATACCCGGACGGTCTTCCAGCATATCGGAAGTATTTTCTTTCATTTCTTCACGCAGACGCGATTCATTAACGTCAGTGCCGGTGGCATTGGAAGTATTTACATTATTCTGACGTTCATATAGCTGCTTCACACGCATCGCCTGCTCCTTGGTCACACCTTTACGCGCCAGTTCCGAGGCCAATTGCTTTTGTTCTTTCCCTTGTCTGATGCCGTCTTTTACATATTCAAGGACTTGAGGGTCGCTCATGCCCTGAGCCATCAAAGGAGAAGAAACTCCCAGAATCAGAATAAACAGAAATGTACTAAAGTTTTTTTGTATTGTCATTGGTAATTCTTGTAGATTCTACATAACCGATCGGCATATCCACGCAAGCACAACCAAGTATATTCAAGCGAACTGCAATTTTACTCTTGCCTCCTATCGTGACAAGTTCGCCAACAAGTCCGCTCAGAGGACCTTTGATGACACGGACTTTCTCGCCACGCGCCAAAGGAGAATCGTTCATACAAACTGCTTCATCGGAATAATCGAGCATGAAACGGAAACGTGCCATCTGCTCATCGGGAATAACCGCCGGAGTGCTTTCCCCACGCATCACCATATAACGGCTGACCGTAGAAAATGAAAGGACTTCCATACGTTCTTTAGGATCGGCATGAACGAATACCATCATCGGAAGCAGTACAGTATTGACAACTTTACGACGGTCGCTCCATTGATGCACCTCTTGCTGGACAGGAACGAAAGTTTCGATTCCCATCTTAAACAAACGCTCGGCTACCTTCTTCTCGTGATGCATACGAACCAATGCTACATACCAGCGTTTTGAGTGCGCTACGCCTTCCCTGTCCCACAACCGGGCACGGTGCTAATAGACTTTTCCTTTGTGAAAATCATATTTTTTACCCCATGTTTATCCGTTACTTCTTAGGTAACGGATGATATACGGCCAGAACGCATACAAATACAATAAAAAGGAAAAAAGGCAACATGAGGGAAGAAAGGAAATGGATACCTAATCTTCAAAACAAACGTTTTTTGAAGTTAGGAAACAGAAAGTCACAGAGCATGAAGGGATTATTCCCCATGTTCAGAAACTTTTATGTGGTTATATTTAAGAGAAAAAGGAAAAAAAGAAGTTTTTGCTTGTTTCCTATTATTATTTTTATCTATCTTTGTAGCAAATAAAAATCCGTTACCTAAGAAGTAACGGAACCATGAAGTCCCTAAACCCTAATACTTTAGCTACATCATTCCGAGCTTATTTAAAACTCTTCACGTAAGAATAATTCAACTTATTTACTTTTGTTCTCTCTTCCAGTTCAAAGCCTTTTAAATAGATTTGTGTTGTTTTGATTGATTTATGCCCCAGCGATTCGCTTATCATTTCGATAGGAACCCCTCTGTACTTCGCAGTGGTGGCCCAAGAATGACGTAACGTATAAGACGTTACGGACGAGCGTATCCTCAACTGCCTCGACAGGCACTTCAAATCATTGTTAAAACGTCTCAAAGCCGACTGATACTCGCGATACGCCTTTTCCTCAGTTTTCTTATATTCACCGCTCAATATTCGGAAAGATAGTCGTTTTTGCCGGAATTAGCCACACTATATTCATTACACAAACGGGCAATGGCATCCTGCGCCGAATCCAGAATCTCGATGCTCATAGGCGTACCGGTTTTCATACGGTTGTACTTCAAAAGTCCCTGCTCCATATTAGACTTTTCCAAATGGGCAAAATCCACAAAAGGCATACCGCAGAACTGGAATAACAGATTGGCGACAGCCTGCGTATGGCGAAGTTTCTCCGTCTTCGGATCTTCATTCAGCAGCGTATGAAGCTCGTGTATCGGAATCGCCTTTTTCTGCCGGGTATCGACACCTGTAAACACATCCCGGAACAAGCCTGGTATATAAGGAGCCTGCCTACTGTCGACACCACGGTTGTAGATACAACGCAGCATACGCATATATGTAGAAATCGTATTAGGCTTCAAACGCAAAGCCACCAAATAGTTGCTATACGCCTTCAACGTATCACGGGTCACCTTACCGAAAGTAAGGTTTTGATTCCCGCAAAATTTCGAGAAAGAACGGATAGCATGTTTGTACACATGCGCCGTTGAATAACGGCCCTCCTTCCGCAAACGCTCAATGTAATCGTTTGCACAATTAGTAAACTGATTTTTCTTCATAAATAAATAATTACTCATCTGGTTAGCCATCAAATGACGGATTGAATATAACAAGATTACAGGTAAAATAGGTCACTATTTTAGAAATACTCACTGTTTCCCATTAAAATTCGAATATTTTCTAAAAAAAGAATCGCGATGATGCAGTATTCCGGGAATTTCTGCATTTACCTTACAAAGACAAGAAATAAAAAAGATAATCAGACCTATATCATAAGACCTAAAACCTAAGCTTGACAAGTGGGGAAAAAATAGGAAAGAGAGAGAGTTTTATTAACGTCCCCAAATGAGAAACCCCTGCTAACTTCACGGTCAGCAGGGGTTTTATTCAGAATTTAATAATGACAGAGTCAATGATGGCAGAGCTCAGAGTGGCAGCAGAGTTCAGAGTGACAACCGACGCACCCCACCGATACTCCCCTCTTCTACTTGCAGTATTTCTTAATCAGTTCGTCCACGTTCGGATCGCCCAGTTCCTTCGCTTTCTTAAAGTTTCCGCAAGCCTCGTCCGTCTTCTTCAACTGTATCTGGCAAAGTCCCAGCAAACGGTAGGCTTCACCATACTTCGGATCTGCCTTCAGGATACCATTCAAAATTTGAATAGCCTCTTCATAGCGTCCTACGCGCAGATTTACCACAGCATGCTCAGCCTGATAAGTCAGGTCTGCCGGATTCAACTCGACAGCCTTCGCAATATCATCCAATGCACGTTGATATTGGCGTGCTTTCAAAGCAGCCTGTTCGCGATAATAATAGAATACATCATTCACCTGACCGTTGACAGCTTTAAAATAAGCATCATAATCAAGCATCGCATTTCGCGGTTCTCCGGCATTCATATTTATCTGTGCACGTTCCAGCAAATAAGGGGCAAAGTCGGCGGTAATCGGTTGCGGGCAACGGGCGATGCAGCTATCCATCAATGCCAGAACTTCTTTCGGTTCAGCTTTCATCAGCTCCTTCGTCTTGGCAGTACTGAAAAACGTGGCGGCAGAAGCCATATTGCTGGCATTTACTTTTTCATAAGCCGCCAAAGCTCCGGCATAATCCTGCCGGGCAAATAAAATATCCCCTTCCAGTTGCACGTAGATAGGCAGCGGGTCGATAGCAATCGCCTGACGGACATTCTTCAAAGCAGTATCATACGTCCAGTCTTTATACGTTTTCTCCGGTTTCGATAGTTGATAAGCATACATCAGCTTACCTATATTATAATATACATCATCCTTCTTCTGCGCTATTTTCAGAGCCTGATTAAAGTCGGCAACGGCTTTATCGAACCAGGATTGATCGTCCTTACCTTTAGCTATGTAATAATTCGCACGGCGCAGATACCCATCTACATTAGCAGGAAACTGGCGGATAAAATCATCCAGCAACATACCGTAATCCTCTCCCGACAGGCTGGAAGAAGCCATGAACAAGTACACCAATGCTTGATCTTCCGTATCGGGCAACCCCTTCCGGATACCGATACTTTTAAGTTCCGCATCCCCCAAAGAAAGAGCGCTAATCTTCTGGGACATGGCAAAGGCAGCTCCGGCAGCATAGCAGGTAGTCACCGTGTCAAGTCCGGACGACTTCTGCGCGATACCGAACACCTGACCTTCCACGTTCATCACCGGACAGCTCACCATCTTGTCTTTCATCTGCATGCTTAACGTATAGTAATGATATTCGCCAGCCACCTTGGCAACCTCTTTCACCTTCCCCGATACACAAGCAATACTTTTCTGCGTAGAATAAGGAAGCATCCACGCATCAGCCCCACTGCCGGCGCTGTTTTGCCACCACCAATGCAGGAACTTTCTTTCGGTAATAGCTACACGAAACTTGATAACATCATACATATCATTCGCCCCCAGTATGGTACTGACAGGCATTTGCTTGCCCTCGGCCGTGATAACCACCGCACGCTCGGCACCTTTAAAAAGAGAATAATCGGACAGAGCCAGCCCGTCTTCGGATACAAAAAATCCGTTTCCGGTATTCAGCATCTTATCATTCTTGTCGTAAGTCACCACAGAGAAGACAGCGCGTTTCGCCTTCTCTACCCATTTAGGAGTTTGTGCCATGCTTCCCTGTGCCAGAAAGACAAACAGCAAAGGCAGGATTAAAATCTTCTTCATATCAGTCGTTGTTTCTTTGTTTCACAGCTTCATAAATCAGGATACCGGCAGCAACGGAAACATTCAGAGACTCGATTGTCCCCAACATCGGTATCTTCACCCATTCGTCGCAGAGCGCCAGGTTCTCATAAGACACCCCCGTATCTTCCGCACCCATGATGATGCATAAAGGTCCTGTATAATCCGCTTTCGTATACTCATAATCCCCCTTCTCGGTGGCAGCCACAATACGGAAACCGCTGTCTTTCAAGTATTGCAGCGTCGAACGCAAATTCTGTTCACGACATACCGGAAGCGTATGCAACGCCCCTGCGGAAGTCTTCACGGCATCCGCGTTCACCGACGCACTGCCACGGGCAGGAATAATCACAGCATCTACGGCGGCACACTCGCAAGTACGGGCAATCGCACCAAAATTACGTACATCCGTCACCCCGTCCAGCATCACAAAAAACGGATTCTTACCCTGTTCGAACAAGAAAGGGACAAGATCTTCCGTCTTCTGATAAGTCACCGAAGAAATGAAAGCAATCACACCTTGATGATTCTTCCGTGTGATACGGTTGATACGCTCCACTGGAACACGCTGAACAGGAATCAGCAGACCTTTCAAAGCTGCAAAAAGTTCCTTGGAAAGTTCACTCTGAATGTCTTTCTTTACCAGAATTTTATCAATCTCTTTTCCAGCCTGAATGGCTTCTATCACGGCACGAACGCCGAAAATCATTTCACTTTTATCAAGCATCTATGTTAATTTACGATTTTACTATTTACTATTTTTCAGTTGCGGGTAAGCAGAACCCTGGCATTGCTAAGGGCAGCTTCGGTCAGCGTAGCGCCACTCAACATATGAGCAATCTCCTCTACCCGTTCTTCATCGGTGAGACGGCGGATATGGCTATTCGTTTCCGTATCACTGTCTTTCTTATATACTTTATAATGCGCACGTCCGCGGGCAGCGATTTGCGGCAAGTGGGTGATGCTGATTACCTGGCGGTTCTGCTCGCCCATCTCCTGCATCATGTCCGCCATGCGGTCGGCTATCTCACCGGATACTCCGGTATCAATTTCATCAAATACGATAGTCGGCAACTTCACGGCTCCGGCAATCATCGCTTTGATGGAAAGCATGACGCGGGCTATTTCACCGCCCGAAGCCACGGAAGATATACTCTTCAACATACCGTTCTTATTGGCGGAGAACAGGAAATTTACCGTATCTTCCCCTTGCAATCCCGGTTCTTTCTTGAGTCCCATTTCCACCTGAAAACGAACGTTCGGCATTCCCAGCGGAACCAGTCGGGCAGCCAGTTGCTTTTCCACCTCACGGGCAGCCTTCGTACGGGCTTTGGTGAGCAGTTCCGCCTGCTGTTTCACTTGTTTGTACAGCCCTTCCTTGCAACCGGTCAATTCGGCAATACGGTCATCATAAGAAGTGATAGCGGATAGTTTGTTACGATACTCTTCCGTCAACGCTATCAGTTCGTCAAGTGTCTGCACGCGATGTTTCTGCTGCAGGGAATAAATCAGGTTCAACCGCTCATTTACTTCATCGAGCCGCATAGGGTTGAACTCTACGGAATCGCTTTGCGAAGAGACCTCGTGCGAAATATCTTTCAATTCGATATAAGCACTTTCCATCCGTTCGGTAAGTTCCTTGGCAGGCTGATACACCCTTTGCAGACTGTTCAGCGTGTTCAGGCTATCCTTCAAATAAGAAAGCAAACCACCTTCATCGGAAACAAAAGACTGTTCCACCCGATAAAGCCCCGCCTTGATTTCTTCCGCATGACTCAGCATTTCGGCTTCCTGTTCCAGCTCTTCCTGCTCGCCTTCGGAAAGGTCTGCTTCTTCGAGCTGCTCCAGTTGGAAACGGATATAGTCTTCATCCGCACGGCTTTTCTCCGCCAATGCCACCAACTCCGCCAATTCGCGCTCAGTCTGCTTCCATTCGGCATAACGGGCATGGTATTTCTCCAACGCAGCATCATTATGTGCCAGGATATCAAGCACATTCAACTGGAAACCTTCTTTATTGAGCAACAGATTCTGATGCTGTGAATGTACGTCAATCAACAGTTCGCCCAGTTCCTTAACCTGTGCCAGCGAAGCGGGAGTATCATTGATGAATGCCCGGCTCTTACCGGACGCATGCACTTCGCGACGCAAAATGCACTCCTCGTCATACTCCAGTTCATTATCTTCAAAAAATGGGCGCATACCGTAGCCCGATATATCAAAACGAGCCTCTATTATACATTTGGAAGCTCCACGACGAATGGCCTTCACATCAGCACGCTGCCCCAGCAGCAGTCCGATAGCTCCCAGAATGATTGATTTTCCGGCTCCCGTTTCACCTGTTATAACAGAGAAGCCTGTCTCGAAACCGATATCCAGCTTCTCTATCAATGCGTAATTCTGAATGTATAGCGAACGTAACATTGGAATAAATTGAGAGTTAAGAGTTGAGAGTTGAGAGTTCCAATCCATCAGCCAGACGGTCGACAATATCTTGCGCCACTTCCGTTTTCGGTTTCAGCGGATAATCCGTCCGGCCTTTCCGGTCGATGATACTGATTTTATTGGTATCGTAGCGGAAACCGGCCCCTGCGTCATTCAATGAATTGAGCACGATAAAGTCGAAGTTCTTGCGTTCCAGCTTGCCTTCGGCATTCTGCTGCTCGTCATTGGTTTCGAGGGCGAAGCCTACCAACACCTGTCCTTTTCTTTTCGTGGCTCCCAGAGCGGCTGCAATGTCCTTCGTTGCCCGAAGATGCAGTGTCAGTTCTTCTTCCTTCTCCCGCTTTATCTTCCTGCCGGCCACTGTCTCCGGACGATAATCGGCTACTGCCGCACAGAGGATTGCTGCGTCGGCATCAGCGAAACAGGCTTGCGAAGTGGCATACATTTCCTCCGCAGATTCCACATCGACACGGCAGATACGGGAGTGTTTCGTCTCCAGTTGCACAGGCCCCGCAATCAGCGTAACTTCCGCACCACGGCGGGCACATTCTTCCGCCAGGGCAAATCCCATCTTTCCCGAAGAGTAATTACCGATAAAACGGACAGGGTCTATCTTTTCGTAAGTCGGTCCGGCTGTTATCATAATCTTTCGTCCTTGCAACTCACCGCTTGCCGAGAAAAACTCGTCTAATGTGCGGATAATGACTTCCGGCTCCTCCAGACGTCCCTTCCTACCAGATGGCTGGCAAGCTCTCCCGTTCCCGGTTCGATAATATGATTGCCGAACGAGCGCAGTATATCCAAGTTCTTCTGAGTGGAAGGATGGGCATACATATCCAAGTCCATGGCAGGAGCTACGAATACGGGAGCTTTCGCCGAAAGATAAGTGGTTATCAGCATATTGTCGGCTATTCCGTTCGCCATCTTGCCGATGGTAGAAGCGGTGGCGGGCGCAATCAGCATGGCATCCGCCCACAAGCCGAGGTCAACATGACTGTTCCACGTACCGTCACGCTGGGCAAAACTCGCTGATGACCGGTTTGCTGGTCAAAGCCGAAAGAGTGATGGGAGTAATAAATTCTTTTCCCGCCGGAGTAATTACGACTTGCACTTCCGCCCCTTGCTTAATGAGTCCGCGGATAATATAGCAAGCCTTGTACGCGGCAATACTGCCGGTAATTCCAAGAATTATCTTTTTTCCTTTTAGCATTATTTTGTAATCAAATTACTCATTTCACGCAGACGGATTTTGGTCAATACCGCCTTAGTGTTCAGCGTGAAATCGCTGTTCAAAATCCAACTGTAATATCCGGGATCTTTCTTCAGAACCTCGGCTACGGACATTCCTTTGTATTTTCCGAAGTTAAACACTTCCACCCCATTATCATCATACACCATGCGTCCTGCAAAGTCCACATTCTTGCTGTAACTGGAGTAATCTGCCAGATATGCAATATCATTCTCAAGGTCGGGATAACGGTCGAGTTGCGCCTTCAACACTTCGTAGGTAGCCCGTGTATCCGCTTCTGCGGTATGCGCATCCTCCAAATTCTTTTCGCAATAGAACTTGTAGGCGGCAGACAGGGTACGTTGCTCCATTTTGTGGAAAATCACCTGTACGTCTACAAATTTCCGCTTCGTCATGTCGATATCTACTCCGGCACGCAGAAACTCTTCCGCCAAAACCGGAATATCAAAACGGTTGGAGTTGAATCCAGCCAAGTCACAGCCCTCGATATCACGGGCAATGTTCTTTGCCACTTCTTTGAAAGTAGGACAGTCGGCTACATCCGCATCATAAATGCCATGCACGGCGGAAGACGCTTCCGGTATGTGCATTTCGGGATTGATACGCAGCGTTTTCGCCTCCTCGTTCCCGTTCGGGTACACTTTCAAATAACAGATTTCAACAATGCGGTCTGTGTTGATATTGGTTCCGGTCGTCTCAAGATCGAAAAAGACGATGGGGTTTTTCAGGTTTAATTTCATTTCTTGTTATTTTATAATCACCTCAGATTAAACAGATTCACACAGACTCAAATTCTCTCAAGGAAAATCTCATCTGTGTGAATCTGTCCAACCGTATGGTAAAATTTAATTAATCGTTCAGCATCATAGTCATCAGTAGCATCAACAGGTCTTCGTTCTCTTCCTGTTCGACAGGGATGATAACTCCGGCACGTGACGGGTCTGCCAATTCGATAACCACCTCGTCAGCAGAGATATTATTCAGGATATCAATCAGGAAAGTAGACTTGAAACCGATGCTCATTGGGGTACCTGCATACTGGCATACCTGTGTTTCTTCGGCAGAAGTGGAGAAGTCGATGTCCTGTGCGGAAATCACAATCTGGTTTTCCTGCATACGGAGCTTAATCAAACTGCTCGCTTGCGACGAGAAAATAGATACACGGCGTAGGGCACCTACCAACTGCTGGCGGTCTACGGTCACCTTGTGAGGGTTGTTTTGAGGGATTACCGAGTTGTAGTTCGGATAACGCCCTTCGATGAGACGGCACACCATGCGGTATTGTTCAAGCATGAATACGGCGTTGCGTTCGTCAAACTCAATAATCACGGTTCCCTGTTCTTTCGGCAGCAGGTTCTTCAACAGTGTAGCTGGTTTCTTCGGCAGGATGAAGGCTGCGCGTTCGTTGCCTTTGGCTGCCAACGTCTTGCAACGCACCAGTTTATGACCGTCCGAAGCCACCATGGTGATGTCTTCTGTTGTAATATCGAAATAAATACCGTTCATCACGGGACGAAGTTCGTCGTCGGCAGTGGCAAATACGGAACGGTTGATACCACCCAGCAATACCTCCGCATCCATTTCTACGCGGACTGCATTGTCGCCCAGCGTGGCCGACTGCGGAAATTCATCCGCGTTCTGCCCCATCAGGCTGTATTTTCCGTTCTGGTACTGCACTGTGATTTCGTAATTCTCCGGATTGATGTCAAATGTCAACGGTTGTTCCGGTATTTCTTTCAGTGCATCAAGCAATGTTTTCGCTACTACGGCAAAACGCCCGTTTGTATCGCCATTCACTTCAACGGTAGTCACCATCGTTGTTTCGCTGTCGGATACAGTCACAGACAATGTTCCGTCTTCCAGTTCGAAGAGGAAACAATCGAGAATTGGCAGCGCATTTTTTGAATTAATCACACGGCTGATGGCCTGTAAATGGCTGGAAAGAGCAGTACTTGAAACGATAAATTTCATATATTTTCGTGTATTTAAGTTTTAAATGTTCTATCGCACAAAGTTACGAAAAAAGATTCGTGCCACCCAACAAAACAAAAGAAAAAACAGAGTTTGTGTGAGGGATATTCCTAAAAAATCGTAACTTCGCCGCAGAATTTAAATTAATCGCAATGGAATTTACAGGAAAAATTATCGCTATACTCCCCGAGAGGCGGAGTTTCAAAGACTAGCGGCAACGAGTGGAAATCACAAGAGTTCGTTATCGAAAACCACGACCAATATCCGCGCAAAATGTGCTTCGATGTATTCGGTGCGGACAAAATCGAGCAGTTCAACATTCAGATGGGCGAAGAACTGACCGTATCGTTCGACGTTGATGCCCGCCAGTGGCAAGACCGTTGGTTCAACAGTATCCGTGCATGGAAAGTTGAACGTGTCGGCGCAGGTGCTCCGATGGCTCCGGGTGCTCCCGTTCCACCGCCGGCTCCGTCAGCTACTCCGGACTTCACACCGGGCGATGCAAAAGACGACCTGCCATTCTAAGCCGAAAAGTATTCCGCTTAACGATACAGATAAAAAAACTCCCGGTGAGAATGATTCTTGCCGGGAGTTTTTTTACGCCCACACTTTGTAAAGATTCCGCCGCGGGCTGAACAGGCTTCATTCCAGGGATGAACGGCAGTCTGCTGCGGGACGGGAAAAATCTGCCCACGGGTTACGGAAGGAATCAGGCAACATCAACCACAGCACTTCTCCTTTTCTCAGAATCCCATCAGCAACAGCAGCAGCTTTTTCTCTTTCTTTCTTTCTGTTTTATATTCTTTTCTACTCTCTTCTCTTCTCTTGGGTTATGGTTGGGTTTTACGCCCTGCCAGAAGGCGTTTCAGAAGTTTTTTTGATGCAAAAAAAGAGGCATACTTTCGACTAGTTTTTGTAGGTTTTCCGTAGATATTCCATTGGGTTTTCATTGGGTTTCTACTTTTCAAATCCGGTAATTCTTAGTTGAAACGCCCCTTCTGCCACATAGAAAAAGACTGTCGAATGAGATTTCCGAGCAGGATTTTACTCGGTTTTATACCGCAAAACGATATTGGGATACACCACTCCATCAGCACAGGTAAACTGGGCAAAAAGTATAAAATTGCGAAAAAAGCCGGAGTTGCGCAGGAAGAAATCCGGCACGAAATGGACTTGTTTTTCCGCCTGATGAAACAGGTGGTCGAAGTCTGCCATCAGCATGAAATGATAAGAATCGGAGAGGCTATCCATTCCTGTCCGGTACGCTATCACTCCATCAAGTACGTCGCCTTTATCCAACTGGCGTATGTAGCGCGACAGGCTGTCTTCATCGGGAGCCAGCAATAGACGCCCGCCATAGAATACGGCATACATATGCGGTGTCGGTTCCACAAAGGTAGTTAGTTGCGTAAACAACGTTGTTTGAGGCAAGCGGTAGACGGGGTATGCCTTATTGGCAGTATAACAAAAAGTTATACGGGGCGTCTTCGCCCCTTCTTCGGCAGGAGCAGTGTTGACAAGTGAGCGCAGCATCCGTTCTGCTTCCGTCACGTCCAGCACAGACAGGCTCAGAACAGCCGCCGCACCCTGCAACGTGTCTTCCCGCTGAAACAGGCAGGCCACCAAATCGTGTCCGGTATTCTCCATCAGATAGCGCGACAATTCCCGGTTTCCTTCCTGCATCTCGGCAGTACGGCCTGCGGTCGCATATGCCTGCATGTCTCCGTAAGAGAGCAAGGACGTCCAGTCCGTGATGCTTTGTCTGCTGAAATAAAAAGCGGTAGAAGGCAATACTTCACCCGGAAATCCTTTCACGGATTCCTGTTGGCGGAGCAGGTTGATAAAGTTAAAGCAGGTATCCGCGTCATGACTGACTCCTGTAAAATAGATAAAATCGTCCTTCATCTTCATATCGAACTCCGTCCATCCCATCATGCCGTTCACACGGGTGTATATAGTGGCGGCAGCCGTACTTTTCTTCGGAGCAAGAACTCCCGTGAACGTAGAGTCGTCCGCCAGCGAACCGCCTTTCTTATAGACATCAATAACGTCTTCCACCAATTTCTTTTGGAAACTCAACGCCATAAAATCGGGTGTCAGGTAGCAGGCAAGGAAATCGCCGTCCGACAGAGGGTAAATCATTATTTCCTCTCCTTTGTAGTCGAATTTCTTCGGTGGATAGAGCGACGAGATGTATTTCTGCGTGAATCTGTCAATCAATTCCCTGTCTCCATTTCCCAAACGGCAATAAAGCACTTGATTACGGTCATTATCCGGTTCGTGGAAGCTAATCAACATTTGATTCATTTGCCGGCTCAAGCCGTGGGGACTGTCTTCCGAAAGCGCATAGAGCGACTGTTTCAGGTAAGAGAAAAGTTTGGAGACGTGTAGGTATTGGTGATTCTTGCTACACGTCAAACCGTCTATCTCGGTGACAAACTCGAGCACGTCATCAGTTGCAAATACTGCGGAAGCGGTGGTCGGCACCAGTTCGTAGAGGTTGAAATCCTTCTGCCCTTCGGCTGCCGACAGTCTGAAAAAAGAGTATAGGGCGAAACCTGCGCACAAGAGTACAACAGAAGAAGTGACCGCTATTTTCACTATCGTACGAAGTTTCATAATATTCGCTGTTTATCGGTTAGGTGCAAAAATAATAAATTCTACAAAGAAAACAAAACTTTTGCTAAATATTTCACCGACAATCAGAGATGAATTTCCAATCCGTCATATGCCAGGTGAATATCCTCCGGGAGCTCCCGTTCAACCTCGGCATGCAAGCCCATGTCATGGCTCATATGTATAAAGTAGGTTTTCTTTGCCTGAATACGCCGCGCGACTGCCAACGCTTCCTCCAAGCTCTGATGCGTGGGATGCGGGCAATCCGTAGTGCATTCACTATCAAAACATCTATCCCCGCCAATTGTTCAAAAGATTCTTCGGGCATGGTCAGCATATCGGTGATATAGCCCAGTTTCCCGATGCGGTAGCCTAGAATCGGCAAGCGTCCGTGCATGACGCGCAGGGGAAGTATTTCCGTATGGTTAATAAAAAAGCTCTGTCCCGGCTCTATTTCCTGCAAAGGGATGTCGGGCACGCCGGGATAACGGTGGTCTACGAAACAGTAGGGCATGCGCAGGCGCAATGCTTCCGCTACATATTCTTCGGCATAAATCGGCACGGAACCGAAGCGACAGAAGGGACGCAAATCATCCAGTCCGCCTACGTGGTCGTAGTGCTCATGCGTGATGAGCACGCCGTCTATCCGTTCGTAAGGGAGATGCAATACTTGTTCCCGGAAATCGGGACCGCAGTCTATCAGTATCCGTGCGTCGTCTGTCTCTACGATAGCAGACGTACGCAAGCGATTATCTTTCGGGGCGGCAGAAGTACAGACCGCACACGTACAGCCAATCTGGGGCACTCCTGTCGATGTTCCACTTCCTAAAATTATTACTTTCATTTCTCTTGTCACACAAAATTTACTTCAGGATGAATGTCTATGCCGAACTTCTCACGCACGGCAGCCCTCACAGCATCCGAAAGCGCAATAATGTCACTGCCTTCCGCCCCACCCCGGTTCACCAGGACAAGCGCCTGCTTATCGTGCACTGCCGCGGGGCCCAAGGCTTTTCCTTTCCATCCGCATTGGTCTATCATCCATCCCGCGGGGATTTTCACCCGCCCGTCAGGCTGTTCATAATAGGGCATCCTCGGATATTCCTGTTGCAAGGCCAGCAGTTTTCTTTAGGGACGATGGGGTTCATAAAGAAGCTGCCTGCATTTCCCATTACCTTCGGGTCGGGCAACTTGCTTTCGCGGATGTCAATGATTACTTTCCGGACTACCGGCAACGTCAGTGCAGGGTATTTGTCAAGCTCCTGACGGATGGTTCCGTAGTCGAGTGTGTAATGTTCCTCTTTGCCAAGCCGGAAACGCACGTGGGTGACAAAGACCGACTTATTCTCAGGGCGCTTGAAGATACTGTCGCGATAGGCGTACCGACATTCTTCTACGGAATAAACGCGCTCCTCACCCCGAATGTTCACTGTCTCCACAGCAGTTATCAGGTCTTTCGCCTCGACACCGTAGGCTCCGATGTTCTGCACGGCACTTGCTCCCACTTCACCGGGAATCAAGGAGAGATTTTCCGCGCCGTACCATCCGTGTGCCACGCAGTATGCCACAAAGTCATCCCATACAACGCCTGCACCCACCCGCACGGACACGAAGCGCGAATCTTCTTCCGTCACTTCGATTCCTTCGATGCGAGAATGGAGTATCAACCCGTCATAGTCTTTGGTAAACAGCAGGTTACTGCCGCCACCTATATGCAAAAAAGGTGTCGTAACGGCACCTTGAGCAATCTGTTGTTGCAATTCTTCTACTGAAGTATATTCTAAAAAACGGGTGGCACTGACATCAATGCCGAATGTATTGTAAGACAAAAGAGAATACATCATCTATACTGTTTTAGGGTTATATACTTGTATCTTCAAACTTATACAGCTCCCATTCTCCGGCTTTCCGGCGGAAATAAAGGATGTTGGAGAAGCCGTTGCCTATACCTTTCAAGGCAAGGATTTTCATATTGGAATTGTCATCATTCCGCTGTCCGTAATTGATATTGGAGAGACGCTCGGAAGGCAGTTCGGGCTTGAAGGCGAACCACTGGTTGACATCGAGGCTCGTCTCCAGAATGGAAAAGTCATCATCGGGGTCACTGGTGACGAAAGCCAACGGGTCGCTCACACGCTGACTCTGAAAGAGACTGTCGGTGGCAAAACGCCCGAAGAACTCTACAAAGTTCTCCTTGTCATTCCGTTCGATAGGACGCAGATTGATTGCTTCCAGTATCCACGCTCCTTTGATACGCTCAAAATAATACCTCTTCATCATCCGTGTCTTGACGAATATCCATTCTACCTGTACGGATGTGAGCGAGGTGTCTCCTACCAAGTCCATATCTTCTTCTCTATCAAACAGGAGCGTATAATAGTGCTGTTTGGTGAACAAGTTGTCATGCTTCCAGTGGCGTTCGTCGATATTCGACTTCTCGTCTCCATTGTAGTAGGGCAACGGAAATTTCACACGCTGACGCTGCAAGGCATCATCGGAAGCAAAATTATAGACAAAATCGTCGAAAGATTCGTCAGCCTGTATAGGCTGCGGATCTTCCGGCAATTTATCTTCGGGGATAGAATCAGTCTGATGACGGATTGAATCCACTTCTTGAGTAATAGATGCGAAGGGGTCAATCTTGGATTTCTTGTTGTTACAAGAACTCAGCATACTGAGCAATATGACCCCTGCAATTAGTTTTTTCATTATTTCAATTTCTCTCTTAACTTTTCAAGCATATCCACCGTCATGCTTTCCAAATTGTAGGCCGGCTTCCACCCCCACTCTTCACGAGCACAAGTGTCGTCCAGGCTATCGGGCCAGCTATCAGCGATGCGCTGCTTCAAGGGGTCTATGTCATAAACCATCTCGAATTGCGGCACGTGCTTCTTGATTGCCTGATAAATCGTCTCCGGGTCGAAACTCATAGAGGCGATATTGAAAGCATTGCGATGTATCAATTTTGCCGGGTCGGCTTCCATCAGCGTAATGGCTGCGTTCAGCGCGTCCGGCATATACATCATATCCATCAGGGTGCCTTGTTTGATGGGGCACACGAATTTTTCTCCTTTCACTGCCGAATAATAAATGTCGACAGCATAGTCGGTGGTTCCGCCACCCGGAGGTGTCACGTTCGAGATAATGCCCGGAAAACGGACTGCGCGCGTGTCGACACCATATTTGTTAAAATAATAGTCGCTCAGCAACTCGGTGGTTACTTTGGTGACTCCATACATCGTACGAGGACGCTGGATAGTATCCTGCGGTGTTTGTGTGTGCGGCGTAGTTGCACCGAACGAGCCGATAGAACTGGGAGTAAACACTGCGCATCCTTGTTCGCGTGCCACTTCCAATACGTTCCACAATCCGTCGATACCTATTTTCCAAGCCAACTTGGGCTTCGACTCTGCCACGACCGACAACAGCGCGGCAAGATTATAAATCGTATCAATCTGATACTCCTTCACCACAGAAGCTATCGCTTCTGCATCCGTCACATCTGCAATAGCTGACGGGCCTGACTCTTTCAACTCTCCTTTAGGTTCTGCACCCGGGATGTAACCAGCTACTACATTTGCATTTCCGTAACGTTTACGTAGCTCCATCGTTAGTTCGGAGCCAATCTGTCCGGTGGCTCCAATAATCAAAATGTGTTTCATTTTTTCTTCGTACTTAAATTATTAAGCTAAATAGCGCACAAAGTAAGCACTTTTTTTTCAGATTTTAATCAAAAAGACATTGTTATTCCAAGAAAAATTGTGTCCTTTGTAATCGAACTTAATTACTCAAACACTATGTACGGTAAAATGAAAGATTTCCTCAGCCAGACATTGGCTGAAATCAAGGAAGCCGGTCTTTATAAAGAAGAACGACTGATCGAAAGTGCGCAGCAAGCTGCCATCACTGTAAAAGGTAAAGAAGTGCTGAACTTCTGCGCCAACAACTACCTGGGACTATCCAATCACCCCCGACTGATTAAAGCTTCCCAGGAAATGATGAACCAACGCGGATACGGTATGTCGTCCGTACGCTTCATCTGTGGAACACAAGATATACACAAGGAACTGGAAGCCGCTATCTCTGACTATTTCCAAACAGAAGACACGATTCTATATGCTGCCTGCTTCGATGCTAACGGTGGTGTATTCGAACCACTTTTCTCGGATCAGGATGCCATCATCTCGGATTCTTTGAACCATGCTTCTATTATCGATGGTGTACGCCTTTGCAAAGCCAAACGTTACCGCTATGCCAACGCTGACATGAACGAACTGGAAAAATGTCTGCAAGAAGCACAAGCTCAACGTTTCCGCATTATCGTTACCGACGGGGTATTCTCCATGGATGGCAACGTCGCTCCGATGGACCAGATTTGCGACCTTGCCGAGAAGTATGATGCACTGGTTATGGTAGACGAGTCTCACTCTGCGGGTGTGGTAGGTGCTACGGGACATGGCGTAAGCGAACTATATAAGACGCACGGACGTGTGGATATATATACAGGCACTCTGGGCAAGGCCTTCGGCGGTGCGCTGGGCGGATTCACCACCGGCCGCAAGGAGATTATCGATCTGCTGCGCCAGCGGAGCCGTCCGTATCTGTTCTCCAACTCACTGGCTCCGGGCATTATCGGTGCAAGCCTTGAGGTATTCAAGATGCTGAAAGAGAGCAATACGCTGCACGACAAGCTCGTTGAGAATGTTAATTATTTCCGCGACAAGATGACGGCTGCGGGATTTGATATCAAACCGACCCAGAGTGCTATCTGCGCTGTGATGCTGTATGACGCGAAATTGTCTCAGATTTATGCAGCACGCATGCAGGAAGAGGGTATCTATGTGACCGGATTCTATTATCCGGTGGTTCCGAAAGACCAGGCACGTATCCGTGTACAGATTTCCGCAGGACACGAGAAGGAGCATCTCGACAAGTGTATCGCTGCCTTTATCAAAGTAGGTAAAGAACTCGGCGTACTTAAATAAAACATTTTCTTTTCTTCCGTTGTTATTATAGCAAGCATAAGATTGCGGCAATAACAACGGAAGATTTTTAATTTATATATGGAAGAACTGACTCTCACCACTCCTACCCTGCTTTTCTCGGCAGTCTCACTGATTTTATTGGCTTATACCAATCGTTTCTTATCGTATGCACAGCTCGTACGCCAACTGCGCGACCGTTACATGGAGAATCCCACGGATATTACCGTAGCGCAAATCGAGAATTTACGGAAACGTCTGAACCTTACCCGCACCATGCAGGGGCTGGGGATTGCCAGCTTGTTCCTTTGCGTGGTCAGTATGTTTTTCATCTATATCGGATTGCAACAGCTCTCTGCCTATGTATTCGGGGTGGCTTTGTTGCTACTCATCGCTTCTCTCGGCGTATCTTTCCGGGAGATACAGATTTCTACCCGTTCACTAGAGATTTATCTGGGAACAATGGAGAAAGGGAAAAATAAAAAAAAGCCGCCCGGAACAAATCCGGACAGCTTTCTCATCATATAGTATAAATATATTCTCAGACTATTATCAACGTTGTCCCAGTTGTGAGTCAACAAAGAAGATACCAGTATCACCGGCTTTCTTGATTTTATCAACGATTCCTTGTGCAGTAGCTTCTTCTTCTACTTGTTCGCGAACGAATCCCCACAGGAAGTCTTGGGTTGCTTTATCTTTTTCAGCAGCAGCTACGTCAACCAGCTTGTCTATCAATGCAGAGACATGGCATTCGTGTTGGTAAACGTGCTCAAACACTTCCAGCGGAGTGCCCCAACCGTTAGGTACTACATCTATTTTGTCAACGGTGGCAGTTCCACCACGTTTGATGATATAGTCGGCCATTGCATAAGCGTGTCCCATTTCTTCTTGAGACTGCTTTTTCATCCAATGTGCAAATCCACTGAAACCTTCTTTCTCAAAGTAGAAGGACATTGCCAAGTAGAGATTAGCAGACCACATCTCAGCCGTAATCTGTTCATTGATTGCCTTTTGTAATTTTTCTGAAATCATAATCGTATTCTTTATTAAGTTGTTAATGTAGTTTCTTATTGAACTCATTACAAAAATAACAAGATTTCAGTCAAAATTGTTCCATGCTTCCCGCATTTTTAAACTACATTCACACTTCAGGCGTGGATACTTATTTTTTAATTACACCAACTCGTCGGAAGTATATCCCTTCGGCAGTTCACGGCAGTTGTAGCCGGATGCCATGATTTCACCGTATGCACCTGCCGAACGAAGGGCTATCAGGTCGCCACGCTTCACTTTGTTCAGGTCGATTGCCTTACCGAAAACATCGGACGACTCGCAAATTGGCCCTACTACATCGTAAGCTTCTACCGGTTCTTCGGATGTAATATTTTCCATTTTATGGTAGGCTTGGTATAGAGCCGGACGAATCAGGTCGGTCATACCTGCATCAAGGATGGCAAATTTCTTCTTCGCTCCCTGTTTTACATACAGAACTTTGGATATTAACGTACCGCACTGACCAACAACTGCACGACCGAGTTCGAAATGCAAAGTCTGATAGGGACGCAATTTCAGTTGCCCGGCATAAGTGGCAAAGTAGTCTTTGAAGTTCGGGATTGCCTGGCGGTTGGGATGTCCGTAGTCAATGCCGAGACCACCGCCTACGTTGATGTGTTCCACCAGGATACGACGGGCCTCCAGTTTGTCCTGCAGTTCGTTGACACGGTTGCAGAGGGCGATAAAGTCGCCCATATCGAGAATCTGCGAACCGATATGAAAGTGAAGCCCGATGAATTTGATGTTCTTCATTTCCTGGGCTACGTCAATCACTTTGTCCATATCCTGCATACTGATGCCGAATTTGTTTTCAGCCAGTCCGGTAGTGATATTGGCGTGAGTATGCGCGCCGACATCGGGGTTGATACGGAAAGCGACATTGGCTATCTTATTTTGAGCGGCAGCCAGTTCGTTGATTACTTCCAGTTCGGGGATGGATTCTACGTTGAAGCAGAAGATGCCATATTCCAGTCCGAGGTTGATTTCCCAATCGGCTTTGCCCACTCCGGCAAAAACGACTTTGTTGGCAGGAAATCCGGCACGGATAGCGGCACGGATTTCTCCACCGCTTACACAATCGGCTCCCATTCCACTCTCACGGATGATGGTAAGCACTTTCGGGTTGGCATTTGCTTTGACAGCATAATGCACTGAATAATTAGGATATTTGGCAACCTCGTGGTTTATAGCCGACAATGTATCACGCAGCACCTTGGTATCGTAGTAATAAAAAGGGGTCTGCAAAGTGCGGAACTTATCGATTGGAAATATTCCTTTCATAATTCGGAAAACTTGTTTAGTTAGTTAAAAAGAGCGCTTTTATCAGGTTGGTAAAAGCGCTCGTGTTATTTGTGGAATTATTTGTTGTTGAAAAGCATATTGCTCAGCGACTGTAACGCTACCTTCTTGTCGCATTCCCGAATGAGGAAAGAGATGTTGTAGTTACTTCCACCGAAAGAAATCATTCGCACTGGTATGTCGCGCATCGCATCGAGCGCTTTTGCTTCGAAACCGACGTTTTCCCATTCCAGGTCACCTACAACGCAGATGATACACATTTCTTTGTCAACAGTCACTGTTCCGTATTTTTTCAGGTCATCGAGGATTTCGTTCAGATGCTTGGTGTTGTCGATGGTGACAGATACACCTACTTCCGAAGTACAAATCATGTCGATGGATGTCTGGTAGCTTTCGAAGATTTCAAATACTTTACGCAGGAAACCGTGAGCCAACAACATACGGCTGGATTTAATCTTGATGGCTGTTATGTTGTCTTTGGCAGCTACCGCCTTGATTTTACCTTTTTCCGTGTCGTTGGATATCAATGTGCCGGGAGCTTCCGGATCCATTGTGTTCAACAAGCGTACGGGGATATTGGCATATTTGGCAGGCTGGATACAGGTCGGATGCAGGATTTTCGCACCGAAGTAGGCCAGCTCGGCTGCTTCTTCAAAGTGAAGCTGACGAACCGGGGCTGTCTTGTCAACAATACGCGGGTCGTTGTTGTGCATACCGTCGATGTCTGTCCATATCTGAATTTCGGAAGCATTCACGGCTGCGCCAATCAGGGACGCGGTGTAATCGCTGCCACCACGTTGCAGGTTATCTATCTCACCGTAAGCGTTGCGACAGATGAAGCCTTGCGTAATGTAGATTTCCACGTCCGGATAGAGGTCGAGTTGAGCCTGCAACTTCTCCTTAATATATACAGGATCCGGCTCTGCGTTTTTGTCAGTACGCATGAATTCCAAAGCCGGAAGCAATACGGACTTCGCGCCACATTCCTGCAGGTAGAAGTTTACCATAGCCGTAGAGATAAGCTCGCCCTGTGCCAAAACCACTTTCTCTTCAAACAAAGTGAAAAGGTCTTTCGTGTAGGAGCGGATGTAGTCGAAGTGAGATTTGATGACTTCCAAGCCTTTCTGTTTATATTCCTGAGTTGCAAAAAGCTCATCAACGTGCTGTTTATATTTAGCTTCCAGCTTATTGATAATCTCGTTGGCACCCTCCGGATTCTTCTTATACAGATAGTCCGAAATTTCCACCAATGTGTTTGTCGTACCTGACATAGCTGAAAGGACAACAATCTTCTGTTCACCATCGGTAATCAATTTGGCTACTTCCTTCATGCGCTGAGCAGAACCTACGGAAGTTCCTCCAAACTTTAAAACTTTCATTTTCGTTACTGTTTTAGTTATCTATATTTAAATCTATTTCTATTGTTCTCTGCCGGGGCATGTATTCGTTGGTGACATCTACTATCTGATGGTCGGCACAACGGTATACCCTGCCGGGGTATTCTTTCAGCAATTGCAGGTTGTGCGTCGTCATCACTACGGATGAACCGGTCTTACAAATATCGTGCAATAGCTCGACAATGGACTTCCCTGTTTCTACGTCCAGATTTCCGGTTGGTTCATCCGCCAGAATGATGTCCGGGGAATTGAGCACGGCACGCGCTATTACGATGCGTTGCTGTTCGCCGCCGGAAAGCTCATTAGGCAGTTTGTAACCTTTGTTGGACATTCCGACTAAATCGAGCACTTCTTCAATACGTTCCTTTATCTCTTGTTTGTTTTTCCAGCCTGTGGCGCGGAGCACAAACTCAAGGTTGTTGTAAACGGTACGGTCCGTCAGCAGTTGGAAATCCTGAAACACAATGCCTAACCTCCGGCGTAACTGCGGGATGTGCTTGCGTTTGATGGAACGCATATTATAGCCCAGCACTTCCGCTTCACCGTCGATTACATCCAGTTCGCCATACAAGGTTTTGAGCAGGCTCGTTTTGCCGGAGCCGACTTTTCCTATCAGATAGACAAACTCGCCTTTGTGCAGTTCAAGATTGACATCATTCAGCACACAGAGTTCCTGTTGATGGATTTCTACGTTCTTATATTGAATTAATGCTTCTTCCATGTACTGCTATGTCTTTCCTGCAATTCGCGTGCAAGGTCTTCGATGCGATAGCCTTTTGAAGTGAGTAATACAATCATGTGATAAATCAGGTCGGCTCCTTCGTAAATCAGGCGCTCGTCTGTTCCATTGGTTGCTTCGATGACTGTCTCTACTGCTTCTTCACCTACTTTCTGCGCCATCTTATTGATGCCGGACTCAAATAGACTCGTCGTGTAGGAGCCTTCGGGCATTTCTTCGTGACGTTTGTCGATGAAGTCTTGCAATGCTTTCAAGAACATTACAGGTTCTTCGTTCTTCTCCCCCCAGCAAGTATCCGTACCTGTATGGCAAACCGGACCTACCGGATTCACTTGTATCAGCAGGGTGTCATTGTCACAATCGGCTTTGATAGAAACTACGTGAAGGAAGTTACCGCTTTCTTCTCCTTTCGTCCAAAGACGGTTCTTTGTACGGCTGAAGAAAGTTACTTTTCCGGTTTCTACCGTTTTATCATAGGCTTCTTTATTCATGAAGCCCAGCATCAAGACTTTACGTGTTTCGTTGTCCTGTATGATAGCCGGAACAAGTCCGTTCATTTTATCAAAATCCAATTCCATTTTATTTAATATCTTAATTTACTATTTACGCATAACAATACCTTCGCCGCAGCCTGAAGGCTAATTTCTGCACCACAGTAATTACCTGATGGTAATTACTTCGCCGCAGCCTGAAGGCTAATTTTTGCAACGCAGTAATTACCTGATGGTAATTACTTCGCCGCAGCCTGAAGGCTAATTTTTGCAACGCAGTAATTACCTGATGGTAATTCCTTCGCCGCAAAGATACGATTTTAATTCGGGAATTTTAATTTCTCCGAAGTGAAAAACGCTGGCTGCCAGCGCCGCATCTGCTTTTCCTTGCAAAAAGACATCACGGAAGTGTTCTTTGCAGCCTGCACCACCCGAAGCAATCACGGGGACAGAGAGTTGCCCCGCCAATGCGGCAAGTGCTTCATTCGCATACCCGGTCTTTACTCCGTCATGATTCATGCTCGTAAAAAGGATTTCGCCCGCTCCACGTTCCTGTGCTTCTTTTGTCCATTCAAACAGGTCTTTGTCGGTTTCGATACGTCCTCCGTTCAGGTAGCACTTCCAACCTTTTTCCGTTTGCTTGGCGTCTACTGCCAATACACAGACCTGCGAGCCGAAATTCTTGGCAATCTCATCAATCAGTTGCGGATTGCGGATAGCGGAGGAGTTGATAGATATTTTGTCGGCTCCGGCATTCAGCAGACGGTCCACGTCACTCAGTTCGTTGATTCCGCCGCCTACGGTAAACGGAATATTGATATTGGCAGCAATACGTTTCACCAAGTCCGTGAATGTCTTACGCCCCTCATGACTGGCGGTAATGTCAAGGAAAACAAGTTCATCGGCTCCTTGTTCACTATAAGCCCGTCCCAACTCTACCGGGTCACCTGCTTGACGCAAATTAACGAAATTCGTTCCTTTCACGGTTTGTCCGTCTTTGATATCCAGACAAGGTACTATTCTTTTTGCTAACACAATCCTATTTTTATTTACTGTTTGACAATTTAAAATCAGACAATCAAAGGTCTCAATCCAAAAAGATTTTCAAGTCTTTCAGAGTGAGCCGCCCTTCATACAGTGCTTTTCCAAAGATCACTCCTGGCACTCCGGCTTCGTTCAAGGCAATAATGTCATCGACATTACTTACTCCACCACTGGCCATTAGATAAAGGTCGGGGAATTTTTCCAACATTTCCTTGTACAAGTGAATGGAAGGTCCTTTCAACATCCCATCACAACTGATATCCGTGCAGATTACTTTTCGGACACCTTTATCTATATAGTCTTCGAGAAACGGAAAAAGTTCACAGGCGCTTTCGTCCTTCCAGCCGTTTACGGCTATCTTATGCTCTTTTACGTCCGCCCCCAGGATTATTTTATCACTTCCGTACACTTCCAGCCAATGACAGAACAATCCGGGATCTTTCACGGCAATGCTGCCACCCGTCACCATTTGCGCACCGCTTTCGAAAGCGATTTTCAAGTCTTCATCACTCTTTACTCCGCCGCCAAAATCTATTATCAAGGAAGTACGGGTAGCGATTTGCTCCAACACCCGATAATTGACTACATGATGAGAAGCAGCTCCGTCCAAGTCCACCACATGAAGTCTGCGGATACCATTGGCTTCAAACTCCTTGGCAACTTCCACCGGATTTTCGTTATATACTTTCTTACTGTCGTAATCTCCCTGGGAAAGACGTACGCACTTTCCGTCAATAATATCAATGGCTGGAATAATTTCTATCATCTATTATCTATTTGCTAAAAGTTTATTATAAACGATGAACGAGTTTATTATAAACTATGGTGGAGTTTATTATAAACGGCAACATAGTTTATTATAGATTCAAAAAGTTCGTCAGAATCCTCTCTCCCGTCTTACCGCTTTTCTCCGGATGAAACTGGGTGGCATAAAAGTTATCTTTATGTAAGGCGGCACTAAACGGATGAATATAATCAGTCGTAGCAGCGGTAAAGTCGCAAGTCGGCACATAAAAACTATGCACGAAGTAAACAAATTCTTCGTCGGTAAATCCTTCAAAGAGTTTACTGTTCGTTTCTCCGATTGTGTTCCAACCCATATGAGGTACTTTGTCTTCGTGCTTCTGCGGAACAAAACGCTTCACGTCTACATCAAAGATATTCAAACAGTCCACTCCCCCTTCTTCGGAATAACGGCACATCAACTGCATACCGAGACAAATCCCGAATACAGGCTGGCGCAGATTCTTTATCAGCTCGTCCAATCCTGTCGCTTTCAGATGGTTCATGGTAGTTTCCGCCTCTCCTACTCCGGGAAAAATTACCTTATCGGCTGACTGGAGTTCTTCTTTATCGGCAGTAATCACCGCTTCCACTCCCAACCGCTTCAAAGCATAATCCACAGAACGGATATTACCGGCATTGTATTTTACGACTGCTACTTTCATCAACTAAATATAACTGTTTTATTTTTATAAGCCAAAATTTTACGTTCAATGTGCTTCTGTACCGCACGTGAGAGAACGATTTTCTCCAAGTCCTTTCCTTTGTTGACAAGGTCTTCGATAGCGTCTTTATGAGTGATACGCACTACGTCCTGTTCGATAATCGGACCTGCATCCAGTTCTGTCGTCACGTAATGGCTAGTTGCACCGATAATCTTCACACCTCTTTGGAAGGCAGCGTGATATGGCTTCGCACCTACGAACGCAGGAAGGAAAGAGTGATGGATATTGATAATCTTATTCGGATAAGCGTTTATCATCTGCTCGGAAATCACTTGCATATAGCGTGCCAGTACGATAAATGTGATTTTATGCTTGGCAAGCAGTTCCATCTCCTTGCGTTCTTGTTCTTCTTTTGTTTCTTTGGTAATAGGGAACAAATAGAAAGGAATGCCGAAACGTTCGGCCACATGTTGCAAATCGGGGTGGTTACTTATAATAAGAGGTATCTCCACATTCCACTCTCCGGCTGTGTAACGAGCCAGCATATCGAAAAGACAGTGTGACAGCTTAGAAACAAAAATAGCCATACGCGGTTTTACATCCGAAAAATAAAGACGGAAATCCATTTCGTATTTTTGACCATAAAGTGTTCTGAAATAATCTTCAATCTTTTCCTGGGGAACCAGAAAATCTTTCAATTCCCATTCAATACGCATGAAGAATATGTTTTCTACATGGTCTACATACTGGTCCAAATAGATAATATTTCCTTTGTTTACCGTAATAAAGTCTGTCACTTCCGCAAGGATTCCCGGTTTGTCGGGACAGTGCAATAACAGTTTGGCTGTTGTCATCATTCTTTTTACTAATTTACGATTCCAGGCAGAACCTTTTCCACCTTTCTTATTTTAGTCCGCAAAAATAACGATTTATTGCAAAATTACGAATTATTCAAGCAGAAAGTTGATATAAAAACGGTGATTTCTTACAGATAGAAAGATTTCGAGAGTTCTTTCTATGAAGAGGATGACAAACTTCAGGATAGTGACGCTATCGTCTTTGGATAGCGTCACTATCTCATTATAATGGCGTCACTATGATAACCGGATAGCGTCACTATCCTGATAGAAGAAAAAACAATATTTTTTTTCATTACAAAAGTACTCAAAATGAGACACTAAGCGTTTTTCTTGTTTTTTCTTGAAAAAAACTTTTCCTAAAACGCTTGCAGATTTACAAAAAACAACTACCTTTGCACCCGCAATCGAGAGAGATGCAGATTAATAAAATGAAATTCTGGTGCGTTAGTTCAGTTGGTTAGAATACATGCCTGTCACGCATGGGGTCACGGGTTCGAGTCCCGTACGCACCGCTTCTCAATGAAGAGGCGGAAAGAATAAAAGAGTTAGTCTAAATAAAATTTGGTGCGTTAGTTCAGTTGGTTAGAATACATGCCTGTCACGCATGGGGTCACGGGTTCGAGTCCCGTACGCACCGCTTCTTAAGAAAAATAAAAGGCTTTGTAATCCAATATTACAGAGCCTTTTTATTTTCTCATATTTCAAAAAGAGCAGTTGCCATGTAGAATATTGACATTTTAGGTGCGGATTAGCCGAATTACACTATCTTTGTACACGAAAAAAAAAACAAAATCATGAAAGAGGTAATATTCGTAATCTTAAATGAGTTCGCTGATTGGGAAGGTGCATTTATAGCTACTTGTCTGAATCAGGGAGTCAAGCCCGGAAACCCCATTACTTATAAAGTAAAAACCTTATCGATAACCAAAGAGCCCGTTAGTTCAATAGGCGGATTCAAAGTGCTGCCCGACTACGGACTAAAAGATATGCCGGAAGATTATGCCGGTTTGGTATTAGTCGGTGGCATGAGCTGGCTCTCACCTGAAGCTGAATTGATAGTTCCACTAGTAGAAAAGCCGTCAAAGAGAAAAATTAGTTGCCGGAATATGCAATGCTTCCGTTTTTCTTGGTATGCATGGTTTTCTTAATAAAGTAAAACACACCAGCAATACAATCGGATATCTTAAACAATATGCTGGAGATAAATATACAGGTGATTCCAACTATATCAACAAACAAGCTGTAAGAGATGGAAATATCGTAACTGCCAACGGAACCGGGCAACTGGAGTTTTGCAGGGAAATATTATATGCATTAGAAGCCGACACAGCCGATGCGATAGAAGAAAGTTATCTGTTTTATAAAAACGGATTCTGTCCGGAACAATAGAATTAATCTAAAAAGAATTAAACATGGTGCACTTGGTATATTGTGATGATAAAACGAAAGTATTGGAGAAAATACTTGATGGCAGTAAAACAATGGTGGTTCGCGGTGCTGCCGGACGAAAAAATCCCGCACAGTCGGGTAAATGAAGGTGAAATCCTCTATTTTATGCAGAAAGGCTCGAAGAAAATTTCAGCCAAAGCTACGGTAACTCATGTCGAAAACTATCAGAAACTGACAGAAGAAGAGATTATCACTATCCTTGCTCATAACCAGCCAAAACTTAATCTGACAGATAAGCAGAAGGAACGTTGGCATAAGAAATGTTTAATACTGATAGGATTCTCCAATGTGGAAAAGATTGAGCCGGCATTTGACTTTGAACACCAAGGAAATATGGATGATTGGTTGATTCTTGAAAAAATCGAAGATGTGGTTGTAGGTACAAGTATTCCGTATAACTACGAAAAAAGTAAGTTCAAATAAAACCAACAAGAACAGATTTACAAATAAAAGGCTTTGAGTTCCGGATTCAAAGCCTTTTACTTATACATATCATTTACTTGTCATACCCATACCCTGCAACCATTTCAAAACGGACTCTCCAGAGTCGGAAACATTATTACGGGAAATAGCAAGCCCTTTCTGCATTTTGGCTCCCTTTTCCAATGAAGTAATGGTCTTTTCCGCTTGTGAAAAACGGCTTCCACCATGTGTACAGAATGGTATAAGGGTTTTACCAGTAAAGTCATATTCATCGAAGAACGAATAGAGTGCCATTGGCATATCATACCACCAATTCGGAAAGCCTATAAATACAATATCATAGTCGGCAAGATTCTTGATGTGTGTTGCCAATTTCGGACGGGCTTTCGAGTCAACTTCCTTTTTGGCAGCATCTATTAATTCCTTATGTGTACCCGGATAAGCATGCGCGGTCTTAATCTGAAATAGGTCGCCGCCCGTCTCTTCGCTGATGAGGGTAGCTACATATTCGGTATTGCCATAAAGTTTACCGTTCGATACAAGACGGCTGGCACCGGATGAGGTATCTACGCCACCTGTTTCGGGCGAAGTGAAGTAAACAACAAGCACCTTGCCTTTAGTCGGTGCTATACTTGCATTGACTGTTGCTGACTCTACTTCAGGCATTTCCGCCAAATGATTAACTGCTATTGCGTTAGCATAAACAACAAAGCCACAAGCCAGCGCTGCTAAAGTTACGAATGATAAATAAATTTTTCTCATTATCTGAATATTATTAAGGATAAGAAATACTACATTGAATATCACGACATCAAACTGATCTTCAAGCCATTGACCCGATAAAGCGACTACAGTCTTTTTCCAAAAAACTCCACCAATTTATTCACTGCCATGTCTACATATTCGGGAACATAGTAAGTCTGGATATGAGTAGCCCCGGGTATCAGGAATAATTCCTTGTCCGCAGTTCCGGTTGCTTTTTGGAAGGCTTCATCAGTCATATAGAAAGTATCGGCTTTGCTGCCTGCCAACATGAGCAATGGCTGGTTTATCAAGTCAACGTTAGAAGTAGCGTCCCATGTCATCAAGTCAAGCAAGCTGCTGACCGTATATCTGAAAGTGGAATTTGGATGAGCATGAGTTTTGCCATAATAGATAAATCCTTCACGGTATAAATCGAACGGCAGTTGGGCTATTTGTTCATCGGTCAAGTTGGATTCTCCTGTATATAAAATTTTACCACCTGCCATTTCTTGCGCACGGGCGTCTGTTGCCTGTTTCAGCCTTTCCTGAATGGTAGAAATCTGAGAACCCATAAAACCTTCTCTTCTGACTTTGCCGGAATTAAACATACTCAAAGTAGCTACCGCCTTTAAACGTTTGTCTGATTGAGCGGCTTTTAAAGTGTATCCGCCACCGCCACAGATTCCGAGAATACCGACCCGCCCGTATCAACACCCGGATAATGAGTAATATAATCAATCATGCCATGAATATCTTCAATACGGCAGGCAGGCTTATCCGTATTGCGCGGTTCTCCGCCACTTGCTCCCTGAAAAGAAGCATCCGCCACCAGGGTGATATATCCATTCTCTGCCAAACGCTGCGCATAAAGACCGGCAACCTGTTCCTTTACTCCTCCATTGGGATGCGCCACAACTATTGCCGCATATTTCTTTGCAGGATTATAATCAGCAGGCACATATACATTCGCTGCGATATCTATTTCATGTAATTGATAAGTGACAGGATGGATATTCACCTTACCTTCGATATTTTCTTTGAGTGCATTCTCATAAACCAGCCCGAAAGGATTGTTCTGTGCGGAGAGAGCCGCAATACCTTGAGTTAGTATCATCATAACAACAAAATTGAGAGTTAAATATTTCTTCATAATGATTTCTTTTAGTCTGAATATTAATTTTCGATAATGCAAAGTTGGGAAGATTTTCCAGACAAGGCAATAGACGGATTACTGATATGCTAACACATTTTACTGATTGTATAAAGCTATCTATCAGACGACTAACACAGATTACGGATTAACCAACCTGAATTACAGTTTCTAAGACATACCATGCTTATTTATCACATAAAATCATTAACTTTGTAACAAAGCAAATCATAAGAAGATTATGGGAAATATAATAAAGTTAGAGACAATTCAGGAATACAACACATTGCTGGGAGCAGAAACGTTGCATCCCCTTGTTAGTATAACGGACTTTTCCAAACTAAAATCAATCCGGCATTGCCGGAAAAACTTCGGTTTTTACTGTGTATTCTATAAAGAACTTACATGTGGTACATTACAATATGGCCGCAATAAATATGACTATCAAGACGGAACATTAGTGTTCATCTCCCCTAATCAAGTGGCAGGCGTGGACGACGGGGGAGAAACAGTCAATCCCAAAGGGCTCGCACTGATGTTTCATCCGGACTTGCTGTATGGAACCCCGCTTGCCCGAAGAATGAAGGACTATACATTCTTCTCTTACGAATCCAATGAAGCCCTGCATATGTCCGAGCGTGAACGCCAAATCATCCTCAACTGTTTTAGTGAGATTCAAGAAGAACTGGAACACGCCATCGACAAACATACCAAACAAATCGTGGCTTCGAACATAGAAACTTTACTCAATCATTGTGTCCGCTTCTATGAACGTCAGTTTATCACCCGAGAAACAGTCAACCGGGATTTGCTCGGCAATTTCGAACGCATACTAAACTCATATTATGCGTCAGACAAACCACAGACGATTGGCTTACCGTCCGTCGGATATTGTGCTGAGCAGATGCACCTCTCCCCCAATTATTTCGGAGATTTGATAAAAAAGGAAACCGGCAAGTCCGCTCAAGAGTATATCCAGTTGTCTGTCATGGAGAGAGTAAAAGAACTGTTAGCGGAAAACAACAAAACAGTCAGTGAAATCGCCTACGAACTCGGTTTCAAGTATCCGCATCATCTGAGCAGAATATTTAAAAAGGTAGTAGGCACAACTCCCAATGAATACCGGCAGCAAGTCGGATAGAGGAAGAGAATTTCTTCCTCTATCTGTGCAAGTAAGTATCTCTATTCTATATATTATAAGTTCTATTCTACAACAAAACTTTCAGACTTGAAGTTACTATAAAACCTTCCGGAAGTTGCCGTAAATTTCAATACACAATAGTCGGGGTCGGTGACTCCTTCGGGATAATACATTGTATCGCCTTCCTGCCAAATCATTTCTTTACTGCCACTGTCGGTCAGCACTTCCATGGTGCCGCGCAACATGACTCCCCTGAAGAAGCGGTTATCACAAAAATAAATGCAGGCATGACTGTTTTTCCGGTATTGCGTAACACGCATTGATGAAGTATTCGTAGTCAGATAAATCGTTTTTATCCCTTCCCGTTTCCGAGGTTGCAACATAGCTTTAATATTGGGAAATCCTTCGCTGTCTATGGAACCGATAAAAGCTGTTTTCTGCTTATCAATCATGTTTCCTACCGTTTTTTCTGCGTCTCTCATCTTTTTACAGTTTAATTGGTTATTAATGATGCAAAAGTAAGGATATTGAGTAGAGCCGGTGCAATAAAAAGAAAGGAAGAAATAGTACTTTTCACGGTTTATACTTCTTACGGAAGAGTAAAGGTGTTTCCCCCGTATGTTGCCGGAAGCAGCGGATAAAATAAGAAACCGTTGAGAAATGAAGTTCAAACGCAATATCCGATATCGGAACGTCTGTATAGGCCAGCAATTTCTTTGCCTCATCTATCACTTGATTCTGGATGTATCGCTTCGCACTAAGTCCCATTACCGAAGTAATGATTTCATTCAAGTAATTGGGAGTGATGCAAAGTTTATCCGCGTAAAACTGAACAGAATGTTGTTCCTTCAAATGAGCTCCGACCAAATGGATGAATCTGTCTATATGGATATTATTGATTTCTTTATCTGTGGTGATTTCCTCATTCAAAACAGCTTTCTGATAAGCCCGTTCCAACAGCATCAGAACTTCATAAAGCAATGCCCTCAAAACATGCACATCATTCTGTTTGTAAGAGTCAATCTCCATTTTAATATTGTGCAAGACTTGAAGGACACGTGTATAAAGTTCGTCCGAGAGATGCAACTTGGCTGATTTTCCCGGTTTGAAAAACGCAAGATGCCGGACAAACATGGAATCTCTAAAGAGAGACGATAAAAACTCATCTTCAAAAATCAAGGCGTATCCGTTTGATATATGATGTGTATCCCAGTTCCGAATCTCTCCCGCTTTAGAGAAAAACACATCTTGAGGAAAAGCCTCATAAGTACGGTTGTCAATAGAAAAGCTCCCTCTCCTTCCGTTATAAAAGTAATATCATAATAAGTCAGCGTATGAACAGAACTTGCTGCCAAGAACTTCTTCACATATTTCAGTTCTACGACATCAATCAAAAGTTCACTGCCATATTTATTCTTATGGAAAGTATATCGGGGAATCGAGTTCTTCATTATGGAGTACAAAAATAATATTCCTTATCAAATATTCCAAAGCTTTTCCACTTTAGAGAGAAACGAAAACAACAATAGACTATTTGATAAGAAATATCTCTAGGACATTCTCTTTTGGTTATATCGCAAATACCAAATACAAATCAGCAACGAAACCACCGTCGACAAGGGCGGAGCAAAGCCCATGAGGAACAGCGAGGAACTGTCTATCCGGCTGAAGCAGTACGACAACGGAATAAGGAACAGGAAGGTCGCTATCAGACTGTGAATCATCGGGAACAATGAATTTCCCTGTCCGCTGAAGTAAGAATTGATACAGAACACAAAACTTACAATGATACAGTCGATACTATACCCCCGCAAATAATCCGCCGCCATTGTTACCACCGCCGCATCCTTGGAGAAGAATGCGGTAAGCGTCTCCGGCAGGAATTGCGAATACACACAAACCGATACACCGAAAACAAGGGCAATTCCAATGCCCGAAACCAAGCATTTATTCATCCGCTGTATCAGTCCCGCACCGTAATTCTGTGCCGTCATGGTCGCCACTGCCGATGATATAGCCATTGGCGGAAGCATCGCAAAGACGATGATTTTCTCTACAACACCTAAAGACGCTGACGCGATAACTCCCATTTGATTGACAATGACCGTTATAATCAAGAATGAAATATTGATTAACGCATCCTGTAATGCAATAGGCGCTCCCAGTGCCATTATCTTTTTGGACAAGTTCTTGTTCAACCGGATATCTTTCCGTGTAAACTCGAAATGGAATCCATGCCGATGTAAGAACCCCAACGCGATGACAAAGCTACCTCCCTGGGCAGATATGGTAGCCAATGCGGCTCCCGTAGCCCCCAAATGGAAATAACCGACCAAGATAAAGTCGAGGACAATATTAATCACACACGCCAATCCTACAAAATAAAGTGGCGTCTTGGAGTCGCCCAATCCACGCAGAATGCCACATACAACATTATATCCTATAATGAATAAAATACCAGCCGAGCATACCAGGATATAACTTTTCGTATCGGCCATTGCTTCCGTAGGGGTATGCATCAGTTCGGCTATCTGCCCGTGAAACACGACCATGACCAAAGTCAGCAACACTCCTACGATTGAAAACAGCCATACAGAAGAACCGATTGTAAACGCTACCTTCCGGTTATCTTTTGCTCCGGTGGCAATAGCAATCAGCACGGTTGTCCCCGTCGTAATGCCAAGAATGATGCCTGTAATCGTCTGCATCACTTGGCTACCGATAGCCACAGCCGCCACACTGGCAGAATCATCATATTGCCCCACTACAAACAAGTCCGCCCCGCCATAAAGTGCCTGAAGCACGTTGGCAATAAGGAAAGGTACTGCAAATTGCAGCAATACTTTAGGAACACTCCCCTGTGTCAAATTCAACTCTTTCATAGTTTCTTCGATACTTTACCTCTTATCTTAAATTGTTACAATAAAAAAAGTGCCGGACAAGCGAATGATTTACACCATTCATCTTATCCAGCACTATAATTATCTATTATAGCACCCTCCGATGAGGATTTTTATGCCTGTCCCTATTTTCGGGCTGCAAATATGGGCTTTGTTTTCATAACTACCAAATTATAGCTGAATTTTATTGTTTTTATGATACAATCGGATATCAATGTGATACCAATTTCAACCCGATAATGGAGCAAATCAGTGTGAAGATAAAGAACAACCGCCCCGCACTTGCAGGTTCTTTAAAGAAGAAGATAGAATTTGGAATTTTTACGGTTTGCCAGAAACAGGTGAAACCCTTTAGGATAGGTTACTTCCGTCACTTCATTCAGCAAGGTTTCCTTGGATGTAAGCGGCAGTTTATAGATATTGTCAATGATGTCATAGATGTCCATATCCATAGATTCTTTTATCTAAATTGGTATACTTTATCCGCTTTTCTATTTCCTAAAACGGAAGAAAGCAGGCAGGCGGTCGGGATTCAACGTGTAGCGGGCATGGTCTTTCAAAAACGGTTCGGAATTCATCACTGCACAAGAATGGGTTACTGCCGACATCATTTCCCAATCTTTCTGCGAGTTGCCAACAATCAATACTTGCTCCAGAGGGAAAGCTAAAACTTTACATATATGGAGTACTCCTTTCTTTTTGCCGGCTTCCTTATGTACAACTGTGATAAGGGGTGGCTTATAAAATACCTGATAAGGTTTTGCTTTTAATCGGGAAAGAATGTTCTCCCTCTGTTCTTTTTCATAAACCAGTATGCTATACTTATAGACTTGGCCTTCATAGCTATGCGCCGTCATCTTTACGGATTCCCCGTTTACATCCAGTAGTAATTCAACCGGTAAACATCGGCTCTGCTCGTCATACAACAATAATCCGCCGTCTGCAAATACCCCACCTTTGAACAAACAGAAAAGAGTCTTACCTAATTTTCTCCGCGCCTGTTCCACTGATAAAGAAGTAGCCAGATATAATGGGACAGATTGCGCCATATAGCGTAAGACATTGGCATAACTTTCCGGGACTTTCCCTTGTGCATCGGTCAATGTTCCGTCTACATCAAAAAATATGGCAGTAATCAAAGGCTTATCCGGTATCCGCCAAAAGGCACTTTCGCCCATTATGTTATGCAAAGGATGATTAGTCAGATTACTGAAAGCAATGTAACAATCACAAACTTTCCTCTGACAAGAAAGTGAGGTATCCAGCTTTTGACTCTGATAAAAATTGCCTATCTTCACCTTACTCCTAGGACAGGCAAAGATATCCCCTTTCCAGTCGATGAAGCAAGCACTTCTTCCCCCTGAACATTTCTCCCATTGAGCCGGAGCGTTTCGCAAATCATACTCGAAAAGATTATCCAATTGAGTAAAAAAACGAATATCTTCATCACTCAACGGGGATTTCAGTCCCTGCATGGCGTTAATAAACAGATAAATATCCGGTAAAAGGGCATTTCGCAAATCAGCAAGTAGTTTTTTTGCCGACGGATTGCCGACAGCTCCGGCACAGACCTGTATTCCCACATTATGGAGTATATGAAGTTGCCGGACAAATCTCTCTACCGAAGTCATTTCCGGATGAAAGCTAGCCCAAACCTTTATCTTACCCCTCAACGACGGAGTTGCCTGGAGTTCGTCCAGCCATTCGTCGGCAGGAAAAGACAGGTTAGTCTGACAAGAAATTCCAGCAACTTGCGGCAATGCGGCAAGCCGCATTATTCCTTCCCTGTAATAGCGATGTATGAGTGCTTCCCCGTAGGGAATGATAAATAGTTGCAAAGACTCTCCTTCCCATTGTTCAATAGCGGTAATAAAACGGTTCCATGCCTGCTTGTCCTGCATCGTAGATGCAGGATGAGACTTCTTGCCGAAGGGGCAATAAGAACAAGCATAGTTACAACTATTCAGTTTGCCTCGATAGTATATACGTCGGACGGAAAATAAAGAGCCTTCGTTTGCCATTGCCATTTCATTCTAATTTCACTCGATCTTCATTCAGTAGGAATAAGTATCCATTAGCTGCCTGATTCCCGGAGTGATAAATAGCTGACCGATATAATCAGAATAGCCTAGCCCTTCGGAAGTCAGCCAGATACGTTCAGGGGTTTCCTCTATCCAGTGCCGTTTCGCCAGTTGGTGGAACAACGGAATCCTGTCAAGCGGTTCCCCAAAACGCCGAGTATATTCAGTCTTGTCAATCCCCATATAGTACATCAGGTTCTTGATGATGAAACGCTGTTGTTGTTCCTTTACGGAAAGGATAAATCCGTTCCGAGCTACGGTGAAATCAAAGGTTGCCATATATTCGTCTATTTCGCGGGCAATACATTGTTGGCAGACTGTATATCGGGTGGCATAGTGCAAATCTCCCAAATAACTGCGTCCGCCCGAACCGCACGAAAGCATTACTTCATCACCACATGAAACTTCCGCGTCAGTGGACGGATGGTGAATAAAACGCCGCATGGATGTTTGCAAGAAGCCTTTTGCTTGCAATAACTCGCAGGCGGCACGATACATTCGAAAACAAACATCATCCGGTTCCCGTTCGGTAATGCCCGTACCCTGACGCACATATAGCGGATAAATAAACAGTTCGTTCGGCTGGAACCGGAGCGCTTCTTCCAGTGAATAGAGGAAACTTTCTACCGTCTGTCCCTTAATGCCATAAATCAAGTCGATATTGAAATAGGGAAAATCCATTTGACGAATGCTTTCCAACGCTTGATAAATAGCGTTTTGCCGGGGACGCCTTTTGATAGCTTTCAGTTCTTCATTTTGAAAACTCTGTATGCCGATACTTACGCGAGCTACTCCCGCCTGCCTCAAAACATTGAGCCGCGAACGGTCTGCGTATTCCGGTGAAGTCTCTACGGAAGTAAAGGCATGAGACGGATTCACGCCGAACAAAGCGGCAGTAGCCATTAGCTGTTCCAGTTGCGGGACAGTCAGCAGCAACGGAGTACCGCCGCCAATGGCAAAGCTATTGAACGCCAGTCCGCCAGTGAATGGTGAAAGTTGTTGCGCCTGTTTGTGAAGGGCGTCCAGATAAGTGGCGATATATTCGGCACGGTTCGTTTGCAAAGAGAATAAGTTGCAATATCCGCATTTATGGCTGCAGAAAGGGATATGAAAATAGAGCGCCGCCTTTCTGCCCTCCAATCGTTCCAGATATGGGAGCAGTGAAACCGGAGCAGGAAAAGGGCGATACGCCGTTTTATGCGGATAGCTATACATATAGTCTACATATCGTGATAGCGGTTGATTCATTGTTTCGTCAGGATAAAATGTTTATAAGGAACCGTGTAGACCGTTTCGTGGGATATGCAATGATATTCGTAGCCGTCTTCACCGTAGCAGGTTCCGTGGTCGGAAAGGGCAATCACCAGCGTGTCGGCACGTTTCTGAAAAGCCTCAAACAAGCGGGGCAACTGGCTGTCGATATACCTCAATGCCGCCGCGTGGGATTCCTTATCGTCTTTCGTTTTGCCTTTCACATAGTGACAGTTCGGGTAATGGATAGCGGAAAAGTTGATATACATGAAGATACGTTTGTCCGCAGAGTAATCCTCCAGCTTCTTCAATGCAAAATCAATTTGCTTCTCCGTACTGTCAGGAGCCGTGCAGCCAAAGGTCGGCAGCCAGTAGCTTTTCGTAAAATAACCGGGAAACACACGTCCCAGTTCATTGCGTTTGCTGAAGAAATTCACGCCGCCTATGCAGATTGTCTCATATCCCGTATTGGCAAGGCTCTGCACGAAAGTAGCTTCCGTAAACGGATAACTGCCTTTTGGTGGGATACGCCCCGTCCCTGCCTGCACGGGAAAAAACAGCCATTTACGGCTACGCAAGGAATGAGGCTCTGCCGGTGAAGGAAGAAAGCCTGCAAAAATTGCAAAATGAGAGGGATAAGTAAAATTTCCCGGTGCGTGCCTTTTCTCCCACAAACCGCCGTGACTGTTCAGAACCGGTGTCCCTCCAGCGGCTTCTTCCGCTTTACTCACATCGTAGCGCAATGTATCGAAGCAAAGCATAAGTATATCATGTGTCCCTACCATCCGGTTCATATCCATATCGGGATACTGGTTTTGTTCTCCGGCCGGCAGTTCATCTATCTGCATGGTCATATTTCTTTTTTATTGTTCTTATCTGTCGGGTATAAATAGAATTGTGAGCGTACATATCCTGATAAATGTGGTCGCCTTGTCCGTTGGCTTCAATGATGTAAGGAGTGTCCGTACCTCTTTCTATCAATACATCCACTCCGGCATACTGCAAATCCAGTGTTCGGACGGTTTTCCTGCATAAGAGGTAAATCCGTTGCCGGACATCTTCCGGCAAAGAAAGTTCGCTCCATAGGCGTGCGTTGTTGTTCAGGTGCAGATTGGTGATACTCCCTTTGCTACATCTGACTACCACATAATCAACCTCTGCCTCTCCGCATACTACCCGAAGATCATAATTTTCTCCCTGCAACTGCTCTTTAGGTATCCATTCTTCCAAAATAGCCCCGGTATACATCACCGCTTCTGCTAATGGAAGAATATCTTTCTCCTTAGTCAGACGATGAATACGTTTTGTATTATGGATAATTCCGTCCATCTTCTGCAAGGTAGTATAAACCACCCATTTCTTCTGGCACGGCTGATAACGGATTGCCATAATGCCGCCTGCTCCCGAACCATAACGGGGTTTTAAAAAACACCCCCTGCCGAAATCAGAAAGTGCTTGCAGCAGTTCATCGAAAGAATGTGGAACAGCCAGCATCGGAGTCACACTCAGATCATTGACTGATAAAATCTGTTTGGTTTCCTTTTTATCAAGAGCCTGCAATAATGCATGAGGCGGATTAAAAAAATGCACATCATCAGGCAATGTTATCTTGTCCAGCCGTTGTAATACTGCTTTGTATTCTTCATTCAACAAGGCATATTTCAGAAAATCCGTTTCGCGACTTACCCACGGTTCCAGTTTGACAACCGCCTGCCGCAATGACGACAGACAGTTGAACAATTCTTCATAAGTCATAAAGCGGACTTCCGTCTGTAAGCCTTTGCCGGCTTCGACAAAGTATTCGATACGTTTGGACGGAGAGTTGCTGACAACAATTATCTGCATTCCCCTACTCCGTAATCATCGGGCAATACCACAGTTCACCGTCGTACTCATCAGCTTCCTCCGTTTCGGCAATATCTATTTTCATGGGAAGTTCCTGCAATTTCTTCTTCATACCCTTGCTCAAATAATTATAACGCATATTGATGAACTTCAAATGGGCAATCTTATCCATATTGTCCAGCAAGAGTTGGGCACCTTCATCTTTGAGGACGCCTGCCGAAATATCCATTGTCTCCAACTGAGGAAGGATATCCGACTCCAAGAACATTCTTACAATCTCATCTTGTTCTTCCGAGTTAACAATACCCAGATAAGTCAGTTTCGGAAAACGCGCCTTGGAGAAAAGCGGGCGGAACATCTCAATATCAGCTTCAAAGCCGTAATCTTCCACACCGACATACAGAACCAGTTTTTCCAAATTCGGAAAATCGGACGCTATTATATCCTCTACAACTTCCGTAGGAAGACCGCCACTGATAATCTCCAGTGAACGCAACTCTGGACGTGAAGTTTGTCCCAGGCGCAGGTTATTCGTTCCTTTTATTTTCAAGTCTTTCAATTTGGGCATGGCATCGAGCAACGGGCTGAGGTCTGCCTGTTCAATCCAGGATATCTCCTGTTCTTCCTGGTCGATATCCCCAAAACAAGCCTTCGATTTGTGCAAACTTATCTTTATTCTCGAGTATTCCCTTTAGTAAGGCGGAACAATCTTCACCTTCATAGTCCCAGCAACCGATAGTGATTTGCTTATACTCAGGCAGATGTTTGTCTTTCAGGATTTTATCCAATAGATGAACATCGTTTTCGTATTCATCATAACTCAAAGTATATTTTTTGGCTTCAACTTTCATCTCACGTGCAGTTTCCTCTGCTGTTTCCACATAGCCTTTCTTTGTTTTCTCCGCAATAAGTTTATTGGCAGCTTTTTCAGCTTCTTCAGCGGTCGAGTAGTTTTTTACTTGTGTCTGGCCGTCTGTTCCCAGTTTGCCATAATTAACGGTTACGTCTGTTCCGGCTACATCTATACTCCAAAATTTCTGTGACTTAAAGTCTTGAAATACGAATACTCTTTTCATAATACAGTTTTTAATAGTTGATATTTGCCCATTCAAAGTGCCACAACGCATGAACGACATCTGCAAAAATAATTATTTTCCGCCACGTACAAAGCAATCGCATACTAAACTTTCAAAACAGACAAATAAACATAAGAAGGGCTACCCCGTTTTTTCGGAGCAGCCCTTGCTTATTCTGTTTTTATACTTCTGTATTAATCTTCAATAGTACATATACTTACACGGTTCCAATCCGGTTCAGTAAACATGTCCCCTACACCCTGACCTTCAGCAGTGATACGGGAAGCATTAATCTTGTATTTGTTGACCAAAATAGTCTTGACAGCTTCTGCACGTGCGGCAGCTATTCTAGCGTTGACTTCCACACTACCTTCCGGAGAAGCGTATCCCTTGATAATCACTTTTGCATCAGGATATTTCTTCATGTAAGAAGCTACACGTTCCACATTCGGCAACTGTGATGCATCCACAGATGAACGCCCTTGTCTGAAAGTAATGATAGATTCTGGAACGCGGGCAGTCTTGACTACTGTTTCAACAGGAACTACCTTTGTACGACATTCTTCCAGATCTTTCTGCAAGCCGTTGATTTGCCGGTTGGCAGTGTTCAATTCGCCATCCTTATTGTTCACTTCAGAACGAAGAGCATTGATTGAAGAGTTCAGACCATCGATTTCTGCCTGATTGTAAACTTTCACTTTAGCAAAATGGTGAGTTCCGTTACTTGTCTTAAAGTGGTAAGTCAATCCTGCTGTCAACTCGAAAGCTGCATTATTGGCATTGAAACGGCTCTTCGCATCGTTATAATCACCTTGCATATCATATACAATAGCTGGTTTGATTCCCAATGTCCATGCTTTCGACTCACCAAGATTGAAATTGAAATTCAATCCGAAACGGGTAGACCATGAATTTTCGTCACCGTCACCATTTACATAATAATGTAACCACCCCATTCCGGCTACCGCCTCTACCTCAAACAAACGAGGCTGACCTTGATAACTTGCGAACAAGTTCATCAAATTGACTTTACCCAACAAGCTGACATCCGAAGCATCGAAAGCCGTTTTACTCGGAGTAGTATTGATATATCCCATTCCCTGGAATCCCAAGCCGAAAATAGGAGTTAATTGTTTTGAGAATCCAACTCCGAAAGCAGGACGCATACTCTTAAAGAAAGCGCTGTGAGTGAGAGGAGTGATTGCTCCTGCATTTACTTCAACAGACCAGTTGTCTGTAAACTTCGTACCTTCTACTACTGATTGGGCATTTGCAGTAAATGCACCCAATACAAAAGCTAATAAAATAATAGATTTTTTCATAATCATTTTTTTTAAAACTGTAATGTTTTGCATGCTAAATAATTAGAAATGTTTTTATGTGTTCCATGTCTAACTTTTTAGTTCATAATTAAGTTTGTTATTCACACTAAACAACATATCGTATAAAAAATTAGTTCACATGCTTGTAAGCTAATTAACAACTATTCACTCTGCCAACCCGTTGTTCGGGTTCTGCTACCAGAATAGCGTTATACCGGACTAAAGAATAGTATCCGACATAATACAAGAATCAGAATTTATAACCGTAACCTAACATAATAATAACATTATCAGCATCGGCAAACATAAACCTCGCTTCTGCATTTAAGAAACTATGCTCCGACAGGGGCAATGATATACCACCTCCGAGATTAAAGGCAAATTTGGTGGTATTGTCTCTATCTACCTTGGTAGTTTGACCGGCAACTTCGACAGTCTGCTTCCCATAAAAATTATTCTGCATACCAATTCCTGCAAGAGGATAAACGGAAAATCCCTGCCCGTCTTTACTAAAGTTGAATACATAATGGAAGTTGATGTTCACATCCAATCCCGTCACCTTATCCTTTGGAAAGAAAAATGTAAGTTCGGGAGCTATCCGAAGATTATTGGCAATCACATAACGTCCTTGTGCCTGCAAACCAAATCTTTCATAATTGGTTTGATAGCCCACACTTCCCAACAATGAACTTTCTCCTTTTTTCGTCTGCGCATTCACTCCGAAGGCTGTAAGAGCAACCACAACTAATAATAATAACTTCTTCATAATCAAGGTATTTTAGTTAGTAACATATTTTACTTCAAATAGAATATGTATATTTAATATTGCTATTCATCTTAAACAACATACCTTATAAAAAATTAGTTCGCAGTCCGAAAACGGAATTAACATCAATTTAATATTTGAAAAATCTAAAGAATAGACCTTTGGCAAAACAATGGATATAGTACATAATTCTCACACAAAATAGATACAAGAAAAATAAGGAAACACACTTCCTCTCTAAGAGAAATAATCCATTTCACGAACTGTATCTATTGAATACAATCATTATTTCAATACAATAATCCTATTTAGTAAGCGCATATCCTTGAATTATTCCCGGCATACATACGGTAGTGAATCGGTTATCTGAGAAGGGGTTTATTACCCTGCCTCGTGAAGTTTCCAACAAGTGGGAAATATATTTTAAGATTAACCACCAAGGCAGGCACAAACTATATACAACATTAAAAAGCGTTTGCCAAATCCCGGAGAATAAGTGATTAAAACTTCTTCGGGATTTGGCAAACGCTTTTTTTTACTTTTCCGGAATCACCTCATTCAGACAAGCTATGGCATTGAGTGTACGCGGATAGCCGATGAATGGCAATAATTGTGTGACGACAGCCAGCAACGTATCTTTATTATTACCCACGTTGACATTTCCCTGTATGTGTCCCTTAACTTGCGACTCACAACCTCCTAAGGAAACAAGTATTGAAAACGTTATCAACTCGCGTGTCTTTACATTCAATCCTCTACGGGTCTGATAGTCTCCGAAGCAGTTGGCGGAGAGATAACGCTGGATATGCTTCTGATTTTCGGGAGCGTTCTTATGCATCTGTTCTATCCGTTCACCAAAAATGGATTTCTGTAACTCCAGCCCTTTGTCGAAACGGGTTTCAAGTGATACAACCGACTGTCCCTCTAAAGGAAGACGCACGCCACGGGCAAGTAATATATCATTGGTGATACCAATAAAATCCCGCACCTTAGCCATGCCTGCATAAGCCACTGCCTGATAAAGGATTTCCTTCACTTCTATCGGAGCAATGCCTTCATTAAGGGCGTTTTCGAGTGTAATACGGTATTCAGACTGTCCTTGCGAAGCAATATTGGATGCCAAAGTTACCATAAGGCGGGTTTTAGTGTCCAAGTCACCATATCCCTGCACCTCTTTTGTAAAATTACTAAATATTCCGTCCAACTCGGGGTCGGTGGCTTTTAATCCGGTTGCCACGTTGTCTTTCGTTGCTTCGGCATATTGCCGGTCGTCTACACGTTCCAGCCACGTATTCTTGTTAGTCTGCGGATTACATTCGATAGCCAGATGCGAGAACCAGCTATCGGGGGCTGCACCGTGCCAATGTTCTATGTTCGGAGCGATTTCAACCACATCACCGGGAAGCAAACGACGTGCCGCTTTACCACGTTCCTGATAATAGCCCACACCTCCGACAGCAATCAGGATTTGTCCTCCTGTATGGCTATGCCAGTTATTCCGGCAACCGGGTTCAAAAGTAACATTAAACATGGGTACATTCAAGTCTTCATTAGCAGTCAGCGGTGCCAACCAAGATTTTCCCGTGAAATATTGTTCAAATCCTGCATTCTCCTTTCCTATCGGAAATGCGCTGATGTTTTGAGGAACTTCTTCTTTTTTCATATTCTGTGCACTTATAGATTGCATCGGAATGTGTATCATCCCGACGACTGTTACAAAAATAAAAAATAATCTTCTCATATGATATACATGGGTTATTATTCACAAACTCTCTGATAAACAAATAGTAACTCAACGTCCCACCCGTTTAGCCAATTCTTCCGGATAGCGTTCTCCCGCAAGAACGATTTCTGACAATTTTTTATTAATGACCGCCATTTCCTCGGAAGTATATTCTACATCGGCAGCACCGATATTATCTTTCAGATGTTTCAAACTGCGCGAACCTGGAATTGAAGCAATCCATGGTTTTTGCGCCATTAGCCATGACAATGCAACTTGAGGTAAAGTTATGTCTTTTTGTGAAGCTATTTTCCGGATAAATTCAACAATTACTTGATTTGCCTCCAGATTCTCCGATGTAAAGCGTGGAACAATAGAGCGGAAATCATCTTTGGAGAACCGTGTATCTTTAGTGATTTGCCCGGTCAGAAATCCCTTACCCAAAGGACTGAACGGAACAAGACCGATCCCCAGTTCTTCAAGCACAGGCAATAAATCACCTTCCGGCTGGCGCCAAAACATAGAATATTCACTTTGAATGGCGGTCAACGGCAATATTGCGTGAGCACGCCGGATTGTTTGTATTCCTGCCTCAGACAATCCCCAATGTAAGACCTTGCCTTCACGAATCAAATCTTGTACTGTTCCCGCCACTTCCTCTATGGGAACATTTTCATCAACGCGATGCTGATAGTACAAATCAATGTGGTCTGTCCGCAAACGTTTTAATGACCCCTCCACAGAACGACGGATTGTTTCGGGATGACTGTCCAGCAATTGTTTCCCGTCTTTCATCTGAATCCCAAATTTCGTTGCAATAACCACTTTATCACGGAGAGGTTTCAATGCTTCCCCCACCAATTCTTCATTGATATAAGGACCGTAAACTTCGGCCGTATCAAAGAAAGTAACGCCAAGCTCATACGCTTTACGAATAAGATTTATCATTTCATTCGTATCGGATACAGCACCATAACCATGACTCATCCCCATACATCCCAAACCGATAGCAGATACTTCCAGTCCGCTTTTTCCTAATTTTCTGTACTTCATAATCTGTATGTTTCTTATTATTATTTTCTGATAATGCAAAGTTAGCTGTTCTGTGCCAACTCTTTATGATACAAATTACGGATATAAAAACCAAAATTACTGATTCAGGGGAAAACACGAGTCAGGGACAACTCCCGATAAATTCCGTATGCAAGCTTGAAATCCTGCAATTAATTGCTATAAAAAGCCGCAACGTAATCATTCGGTGCGGCTTTTCTTGTTTGTATTTAACGGGGTATATCCGTTGATTTCGTTCTGTTATGTTTCCGGCTAATCAACATCACTCCCAGCAGAATCACCAGCAAACCGGAAAGCTGAATAAATGTAACTTGTTCATTTCCTAAGAATACTCCTAAAAGGACTGCTATAAAAGGATTGACATAAGCATGCGTTCCTACTTCTGCTGCGGGACGTACTTTCAAGAGCCAGACATACGCCGAATATGCCAGCAAAGAGCCGAAAGAAATCAAATAAATCAAGGAGAACCAGCTTGTAGACGAGACTGTACTCAAATCGGCTTCCTCAATATCTCCACTCACAATTGCACAAAGCCAGAACATCGCACTGGCAAAAAGCATTTGCCAGGCAGAACCGGCAAAAGCATTCACTTCTTCTTCACGGGAAGAACGATATTTGGCATACAACGTTCCTAAAGCCCAGGATATGCACCCGAAAATGAGTAGCAGAATACCACACTCACTTTGCGGATGTAGCCATTCCGTATTGAGCTGCTCTGCATAAAGCATCACTACACCGCCGAAGCCAATCACTCCGCCTGCTATTGTAAGAGGATTGCGGAAATTAATACGCCACATGGGAACGTCCAGTAGCAAAATCCAAAGTGCCGTAGAGGAAGCGATTATTGCCACGAAGCTACTTGTCAGATACTGCTGTGCCAGCATGACGACAGCCATATCTATAAACAACAGGATAATGCCGCTAACGGCAGAACGCTGCACGAGGCTTTTCTTAAATATCTGTTCTCCCCGCAAATAACAGATTCCAAAAAGTATCAGCCCGGCAGCCGTAAACCGCAATGCTCCGAGCAGGAAAGGCGAAAAATCTTTCAAAGCCACACCTATAAAAAAGTAGGTGGAGCCCCAAACTACATAAATGAGGAAATAAGCGATGATAACACCCGGTAAATTCCTATTCGAGCGATTCTGACTTTCCATATTACTTCTTTTTATTCGTATTTACGGGGAGTGAGAAGGGGGACCTCTCAATAAATTGACAATTATTTTATTATTTCAAAGCCCGCCTCAACCTGTTTAATCCTTCTATCAACTGCTGTCGCGGACAGGCGATATTAATACGGATAAATCCTTCACCGATTTCTCCATACAGGCTACCTTCGTTCACCCAAAGTTTTACTCTCTTCAACAAAGTCTTCACTATCTCATCCGATGACTGATTCAGCACCGAGCAATCTACCCAAACCAGATAAGTGCCTTCCAACATCGACACCGGAAATTCAGGAAGATATTCTTCGAAGTATGCTCTCAAATAATTGTAATTGGCAAACAGGTATTGTTTCAGTTCTTCCAGCCATTCCTCTCCGTCGGTATAAGCAGCCATTAATGCTTCCACCCCGAACGGGTTCACATCACAAACTTCATTGATATTGATTGCCTTATCTATTTTCATTCGTATATCCGTATTAGCAGAAATAATATTGGCTATTTGAAGTCCTGCCAGGTTAAAGGCTTTGCTGGGCGAGGTGCAAGTGACGGAATGCATCAGGAATTCTTGTGAGATAGAAGCAAAAGGGATATAGGTGTGTCCCGGAAAGACAAGTTCGCAGTGGATTTCGTCTGCTACTACCCACACATTATTTCGGATACAGATGTCACCGATACGGGTAAGTTCCTGTTTCGTCCATACCCTTCCGGCAGGATTATGCGGGTTGCATAACAATAGAACCTTTACACTTGGGTCGGCAGCTTTTTGTTCCAAATCCGCAAAATCTATCTGATAGGTTCCATTTCTATAAATCAGCGGATTGGCAATCATCCCGCATCCGTTATTGCGGATAGGAGAAAAAGCAGTTATATACGGGTGTCTGCACCATTACTTTATCTCCGGAAACTGTCAGCGCCTTAATGACAGCAGACAATGCCGGTACTACTCCCGTGGTATAAATAATCCACTCTTTTTCTATCTGCCAGTCATGCCGCCTTGCAAACCAGTTTGTAACCGCCTCGTAGTATGCATCCGGTACGCGCACATATCCGAAGATACCATGCTCCACCCGTTTCCTCAACGCTTCCACGACAGGGGGAGCCGTACGGAAATCCATATCGGCTACCCACATCGGCAATACATCTGCATCTCCGGCAGAATCCCATTTATAGGAATTCGTACCTCGGCGTGGAATTATTTCATCGAAGTTGTACTTCATATTTCAATCAAAACAAGTCAGTTCGTCCCAAAGTTTCAATTCACAATTTCCCGGTGCTTTGAGATTCTCGTCCAGGATGATTGTCCCGAAACTTTCGGCAATAATGCTCCCCGTGCGGGGATTCTTCACGCTGTGAACCGGGCTTTTAATCGTTGCTTTCACACTACTGTGTTCGAAAGCGAGGTCAGCGTCCTCTGCCATTGTACAATTTTCCATGACCAGGTCGTGTGCATAGCAAAGTGGTTGCGTGCCCGAAATCCTGCAATTTACCAGACGTAAGTTTTTAGAATGCCAGCCTAGGTATTCTCCATTCAGTTCGGAATCATAGACAGTTACATTCTCTGTATTCCAAAATGCATCTTTGGAGTTGATAACCGCATTACGGATTTCCACGTTCTTACAGTACTGGAATGAATAGTTTCCGTTTTGGGCGTAGTTTTGGATATGGATATTCTCACTATGTATGAACAGATAATCCGCCTTGTCTATCTGCACGTTCTTCAGGTCTATATTGCGGCAATACCAGAATGTTTCCAAGGCGTTGGGCAACTGTACGTTTTCGAGTTTTATCCCGTCCATTTCACGGAACATCTTCGGGGCTTCTACCAAGGTATCCGCCATTTGCAGACTTTGAGAGTACCATAATGCAGCACGGGCGCCTTCTGTAAAAAGACAGTTCTTCACTATAAATCCGTTGGTATGCCAAAAAGGATATTTCCCTTCAAAGCGGCAGTTGATTGCTATGATGTTGCTACATTCTTTCAGTGCAGATTCACCGGCGTGAATCGTCACATCTTCCAGTTGAAGGTCGTGGGTTGCAAACAGAGGACGTTCGCCTCCGTATTCTTTATTTCTTATTTGTTCCATTAGTTTATTTTTTAGTCTGTTATTTCAAAAGTCACATTTACATTTCCTGTGCCGACGGCGGAAGCCAGTCCCGAAGGATTCGTTATACGTCCCAAGCGGGTATAGGTATATGAAGTCGAGAAGCTCTCATAAAAAAGTACCACGCAAGTAGAACCGTAAAGCATTAAATCTCCTGTTTGAATGGTTCTCGGACTGAAAGAGGCTGTCGGCAAGCTGTTTTGTAGATAAAATAGCTTTTCATTGCCATTCAGTTCGGACATATTTACGGTCAAAGGCAGTAATTTCTTGAATTCTTTTGCTGTCTCATTACTTTCCAGGGTAGCATTGAACGAAGCCGAGCCAATTGTTATTTTAAGATTGTTGCTCACTGGGACGTTTTCATTATTATTGTTATTATTACCTGAGTTGTTATTTCCATTATTCGGGGTTGTCTGCTGACCCGTTCCCTGCAATGGTTCATCCTCGCTGCACGATGCGGAACCGACCGATAATGCCAGCATAGCGAAGATTGTTATTATATAGTGCTTCATAATGATTCATATTTATTTCTTCAGATATTCCTTGAAAAAAGATTCCAATTTATTGAATGGTATAAGGCTTACACGGTCATAAAGGTCTACGTGTCCTGCACCGGGCACTATATACAGTTCTTTAGGCTCGGCAGCCAGTCGGTAGGCATCCTCGCTGAATTCGCGCGAATGGGCATTCTCCCCGGCAATGAAAAGCATGGGACGGGGTGAAATCGTTTCAATATCTGCGAAAGGATAGAAATTCATAAATTTCACATTACTTGAAAGGGTTGGATGAGTTGTTGTCAAAGGAGTGGCTCCTTCGGGAGTGAATTCTCCTCTTTGTGTACGGTAGAATTCATAAAATTCACGTTCTATCGGGCCGGATTTTTCTGTCAGCTCGTGCACTGTGCCACCTGTGTATTTTGTTTCTCCACCCAGGAATTCAACATAACGCTGCTCTGCCGCTTCCGCCATAATTTGTTTTCTCTGCTCCAGAGTCAATGCATGTTTCAATCCGTTACGGCTGGCAGTACCCATATTATACATGCTGATTGTTGCAATGGCTTTGAGACGAGGGTCTATTTTTGCCGCACTGATAGCGAAACTTCCACTGCCGCAAATACCGATTACACCTATAAGATTCCGGTCGACAAACGGACGTGTACCGAGAAAATCTACCGCTGCGCTAAAGTCTTCTGCATAAACTTCCGGCAGGACGGCATTGCGTGGTTCGCCTTCGCTCCCACCCCAAAAAGACAGGTCTATGGAGAGTGTTACAAAACCCAGTTCAGCCATTTTCGTTGCGTAAAGATTTGCACTCTGTTCCTTGACTGCTCCCATAGGGTGTCCGACAATGATTGCAGGGTATTTCTCTCCTTCTTTCATGTTCTTGGGCAGAAACAGATTTCCGGCTACCTTCATTTTATACTGGTTGGAAAAAGAAACTTTCTCCACACTTACCAAATCACTTTTATAAAAGTTATCCGCATCTGTCTGTGCAGAAGAAAAGCTAGTTCCGAGCATCATAATAAATACAGTTGTTAATAAAATCCGTTTCATATCTCTTGTTTTTAATAATTAAAGAATTGATTGTCTACTTTCTACATTGCAAAAATACGGTGAAATAAAAAGAGTGTATGTAGATGAATTACTGACATTATTACCCGAATTACAGATTATATTTTTTTCATCATTCTGCTAAAATATCCATTTTAACCTGTTTGCGGGAATGAGGCATACGAACACGTAAATAAACGAACACAATGCTTGCAATCAGGAAAGAAACGCGCCGAAAACAGAATAGCGAGTACCCATTTCCGTGATGAAGGCTCCGCATATAGCCGTATCAATCGTCGTTCCCAAATTGGCGGAAGTCAAAAACATTCCATTGGCAAAATCGGGAGCTTCGGGTGCGGAATCTGTCATCATGTATTGCATATTATTACTTGCGATACCTGCCAATACACCTAAAATAAGGATGATTATTACCATAGCTGTTATCCATTCTCCGACGAAGAACAGGAAGATATAGGAAGCTAACAGTGCAAAAGGCATGATGATTATTGAGCGTCTGGCATTTATCGAAAGCAGTTTCCCCGCCAGCACATTGCCTACAATATTCGCCAGTCCATATACAAGCAAGACGGCACTGATTACATTGTAGGAGACTTCCGTGACTGTTTTCAGATAGTCTGACATATAGCTGAAGAATCCGAACATGGCTCCGTTAATCAAGGTTACGGCAATGATTGAATGCCACATCTCCGTTTTCTTCAATACGCTGAGTTGCTCACCGTAAGATACTTTTTCTTTTACAGGCATGGAAGGGATAAACAGTATAGTAGCCACAAATACCAAAGCATTCACAACTGTGAAAAATAACATCGCCATGGAGAACGAAACTTCACTGGCAATGAAACTGGTCACCGGAACGCCCAGCACCATGCCGGCGGACACACCGATAAAGAGTTTAGAAACAGCCTTGGGAGCCTGTTCCTTGCTGACAGACGCAGCAGCTACCGTAAAAGCCATAGATACATATACCGGATGCAGGAAAGCGGGAAGTATCCGGGCAATCAACAATATGGTAAAGTTAGAGGTAAGCATGGATATGATATTGCTTAGCGTAAATAATCCCAGTGCAAGCAGCATTACTTTCTTCCGGTTAATTCCCGAAAACAACAAAGGAGTGACTGGAGCCGATGCGGCTACCACCAATGCAAAAACACTTACCGTCCAGCCTGCCTGCGGTACGGAGACATTAAAAGTTTCGGCAATCAAGGGCAGGATACCCACTACTCCCATCTCGGTGTTTATAATGCCAAACACACCGACCGTAAGGATAAAGACGAGCAAACCGCCCGAATTGAGTTTCAATTTATTCTTTTGTTCCATAACTGCTACATATAATTTATAATTCCAATTCTCTAGAAGTATAGAATTTAATCGACGCTACAAAGGTCGACAGAATTATGTGAAGCAGTTGTAGACAGATTACGGATATGACAACCCTAATTACAGATTCATCATTTCCTCTCTATGAAGATAGATTTTTACACGTATTTTTATTACATTTCAAATAAAAACAGCTATGAAAAAAGTAGTAAAAAAGCCTTGCTGTATTGGATAGAAATTCCAATATCAGCTTGATTGCCCCCCAAAAAATAGTTATCTAGCATTGGCAAACAAATATCTGTTTTGCCGAATTATCATTAAATGCCTCTTCTTCAAATCCACCATACTTATGAATAATATGAAAACCATTCCATTCCAAATATGAATCCAGCTCTTGAGGAAAGAACATTCTCATATCCAGATTTTGAATAGAATTAAACTTGCCATTGATAAAATAATACCATTCGATACGGTTTATCTGAGTTTTATTTTCATATCGCATGGTCTGTTTTATCAAGACTTCCCTTCCGTCATCAGTTGTATATGCGGCAATTTCCTTCTGCTCTTTTTCACCTTCAACTATATATTGGATATTTGGATTAAAACAATCAAACAGAAATAAGCCGCCGTCTTTGAGGTGATTCTTAACGACACTAAGTACCTTAAATAAATCTTCATTCTTATATAAATGATGAATCGAATTAAACGGAATAAAGATAAGGTCGTATTTTTCCGGCAAATTCAAAGTTCTGATATCTGCCTCGATAAAACTTATTTCTAATCCTGCTTCGGAAGCTTTCACCTTTGCCTGGGCAAGCATTGAAGGGGTGTAATCAACTCCAGTAATATCATATCCTTCCTTTGCAATGGGAAGAGTAAGTCTGCCTGTACCACAACAAAGTTCAAGTATCTGCGCATCCTTGTTTTTAGGCAGCCACCGCTTATAAAAGTACAAATCATCCAGATTGGTATTCATCGCATCATAAATATTGGCATCATAAATTAAATCACCCACTTTATAATCACTATTCATATATGTCGTCCTCCAATGTCTATTATCTACTATTTTTAGGTTTATCATCTCAGTCACATTTTCCAAGGTCGGTAATATAGGTAAAATAATCCGTAATCTATATACAAACAGAATCTAAAATCGGCAGTATCTTTGCAGTGTGATAAAGATAATAGGTATAAACGTAAAAAAACAAATTGATATGTATTTAGAAAATATTTACTCTCCCGCAGACGTAAAGAAGTTATCGTTTCAGGAACTCAATGATTTAAGTAATGAAATCCGTGCGTCACTCCTGCAAAAGTTGAGTGAACACGGCGGGCATTTCGGCCCTAATTTCGGAATGGTGGAAGCGACTATTGCTTTACATTATGTATTCAATTCACCGAAAGACAAAATTGTTTTGATGTATCGCATCAAAGTTATGTGCATAAAATGCTGACCGGACGGAAAGACGCTTTCCTCTACCCGGCTGAGTATGACAATATATCCGGTTACTCCGAACCACAAGAAAGTAAGCATGATTTCTTCGTTATCGGTCATACTTCCACTTCCGTCAGCCTGGCTAGCGGATTGGCGAAGGGACGCGACCTGACCAGTGGTAATGAGAATATCATAGCCGTGATAGGCGACGGCTCTTTAAGTGGCGGCGAAGCATTTGAAGGATTGGATTATGTAGCGGAGCTTGGTACAAATATGATTATTATTGTCAATGACAATCAGATGTCTATTGCCGAGAATCACGGTGGTCTGTACAAGAACCTGAAAGATTTGCGTGACAGTAACGGTCAGTGTGAATGTAATTTCTTCAAGGCTATGGGATTGGATTATATGTACGTGAACGACGGCAACAATGTGGAAGCATTGGTTGAGGCTTTCTCTAAGGTGAAAGATATCCGGCATCCGATAGTAGTACACATCAATACTCTGAAAGGCAAAGGGTATGAACGTGCAGAACAAGACAAGGAGACTTACCACTGGCGTACTCCGTTCAATATAGAAACCGGAGAATCAAAGTTTGGCGAGGACGCGGAAGATTACAGCGAAGTGACGGCCCAATATCTGCTGAAAAAGATGAAAGAAGACAAGCGGGTGGTAACAATCACTTCGGGCACTCCTGCCGTTCTCGGATTTACTCCCGACCGTCGTCAGGAAGCAGGCAAGCAGTTTGTAGATGTCGGTATTGCCGAAGAACACGCGGTGGCACTTGCTTCCGGTATTGCGGCTAATGGGGGAAAACCTGTCTATGGAGTATATAGCACATTTATCCAACGTTCTTACGACCAGCTCTCGCAAGACCTCTGCATCAATAATAATCCGGCAGTCCTCTTGGTATTTTGGGGAACATTATCCGGTATGAATGATGTAACTCATCTCTGTTTCTTCGACATTCCTCTTATCAGCAATATCCCGAATATGGTCTATTTGGCACCAACCTGCAAAGAGGAATATCTTGCCATGTTGGAATGGGGTATCCGTCAGAATGAACACCCGGTTGCTATCCGTGTGCCTGCAACAGATGTGATTAGCTGTGGCGAGTCTGTGGAATCCGATTATAGCGTTCTCAATCGTTATAAAGTCGCTCATCGTGGTTCGAAAGTGGCTATCCTTGCATTAGGTTCGTTCTTCGGATTAGGACAGTCGGTGCTGTCACTGCTGAAAGAAAAGGCTGGTATTGACGCTACGCTTATCAATCCCAGATATATCACCGGTATTGATAATGAGTTAATGGAAGAGCTGAAAGCCGACCACCAACTAGTGATTACATTGGAAGACGGCGTATTGGACGGTGGTTTCGGTGAAAAGATTGCCCGTTATTATGGTGCCAGCGATATGAAAGTACTTAATTACGGAGCGAAGAAAGAATTCGTAGATCGGTACGATGTGCAAGAGTTACTTCGTGCCAATCATCTGACAGATGAACTGATTGTAGAAGATATCAGAAAGATTATCGGTTAGAAAATACCCGACCAGTTCATTATATATTCATGTAGGTTGATATGCTTACCACAACGGGAAGAAACATCAACCTACTTTCTTTTTCTGTCAAATCCGTAATCCTTTCCGATAATTCAATGGAGTCTGCCCGGTATTTCTCTTGAAGAACTTACAGAATCCGGCCGCATCACTAAAGCCTAGTTCGGAAGCGATATCTCCTATCGTAGACTTGGTTGAGCTCAACAATGTACGGGCTTCCATTATCAGTAATTCATTGATAATACTGTTTACACTCTTTCCTGTTCCGGCACGGACGATGCGGGCAAGATATTGTTCACTGATAGCCAGCTTATCCGCATAAAAACCGACAAAATGTTGTTCCCTGAAATTCCGGGTGACAAGCGCGTGAAACTCTTGCAGTACATGGTCTTTATGGCTAACCTGCTTTTTAATAATTGTCTTTCGAGAAAGGAAATCGGCTATATCCAGAAATAAAGCATTGCACGCCGCCTGTATTCTCCGGAAAAGAAACTGGTGTTTTATATTCAACAAACGCATAAGCACTTCCAGTTCACGACGGATGATTTGAGCTTCGTATGCAGTCAGTTGTATGGTATATTGCTTGTTCTGCCGCATCGTCGCCAACAAGATAGCGGTTATTTGAGTCAGATAAGAATCATCCGTCCGCATGGATTCGGAAATGGAAAGAGTGATAAACTTTATATCGGGACTTGAATATAAATGATCGGTGAGGTAGTTCGCCCCATGAATAAGCAGCATATTGGGTTCTATCGCAATAAATTCTCCATTCAGCAAAATCTCCGAACGACCTTCAAGCACAAGTATCATATACAGTTCCCGGTTAAAATAGCGTTCATTTTCGGGATAACTCCTGTCTTTGTATTCACTCATGAAACAAACGACGTCCTCTTCGTAATGAGGAATTTCAGGATGTTCCTTCAACAACTGCTTATTATCGAAAATACGTGATTTTACCATTTATGCCTCCTTCTTTTCGATGTAAAAATACGATTTGTTTCGGATATGACAAAAACTGTGTGGAATTAGATAATTCATTTCCGGCAAAAAAACAGGAACTTTGCATATCCTTTTCAATTCATAAGAAGGAATCAATTAAAAAGTTTTGAAGATATGAGAATGAAAGACGTTTGCAAAAGATATTTGGTGTTTATTATAGGATTGTATTTTCTGGCTGCCGGAATAGTATTAATCATACGTTCGGCATTGGGAACCACCCCTATATCCAGCGTAAACTATGTATTAAGCCTGAATAGTCCTTTATCATTAGGCACTTGCACCTTTCTTATCAATATGGTACTTATTTTGGGGCAGTTTTGGTTAATCCGAAAGAACAGAACCCGGCAGGATATTATCGAGATTCTTCTTCAATTGCCCTTCTCCTTTATCTTCTCGGCATTCATTGATTTCAATATGACAATTACCAATAACCTGCATCCCGAGAGTTATGGAATGTCAATAGCGTTATTGCTTACAGGATGTATGGTGCAATCTATCGGCGTGGTACTGGAGTTGAAACCCAAAGTCACTATGATGAGTGCGGAAGCCTTTGTGAAATATGCTTCCCGCCATTACAACAAAGAGTTTGGGAAATTCAAGGTCTATTTCGATGTTACGCTAGTCACATTTGCGGTACTACTTTCCCTTCTCCTCTCCCAATGCATTGAAGGAGTACGCGAAGGCTCTCTTATCGCTGCCTGTATCACAGGATATATTGTCAGTTTCCTAAATCAGAAGATAATGACGAGGAAGACACTCTACAAGCTCTTGCCCGTTTTGAAATAAAACATAATAAAGCCGTTTCTTCGGAAGAGAACTTTAAATCTCCCAAAGAAACGGCTTTTATATTTCTCTTCGATATTTAGTATCTATTCTGGCTGTCTATTTCTTTAAGCAATTCGCCAACAGCCGTTTTCAGTTGCGTATCCTCTCCTTTCACCACTGTTTCGGGGGCATTGGCAACTTTAATATCAGGTTCCAACTGGCTATTTTCCAGATAGCTTCCATCCGGCAGACGATAACCGATAATAGGAATACCGAATACCAGTGACGGGTCTTGCAATGTTTCCCAAGATACACTTGTCATTGTTCCCGGCACAGGCATACCGACCAGCTTGCCTATCTTCTGATGTTTGTATACCCAAGGAGTGCCATGCGCATTCGAGTAGTTGGCTTCGCATTGCAACATAATGGAAGGCTTGTTCCAACGACGGCTTGGCATATCACACGCTTCACGGCCACGTACCACTTGCGTGAAGTATTTCTTCCCACTGAACAGTATTTCAATATCTTCGTGCAGACGACCGCCACCGTTGAAACGGGTGTCGATTACTATTCCGTCACAGTTGTTGTATTTACCCAAAATATCAGAGTAAACAGTACGGAAACTACCGTCGCCCATAGATTGAATATGAACATACCCAAGGCGTCCGTTCGACCATTTCTCAACATCGGCGGCACGTTGTTTTACCCAACGTTTGTATAGCAATCCGTTCAGTTGTCCGCTTGTAATAGGCATCACCACTTCTTCCCAACGTTCTTTGCTTTGCGGATTATAAAGTGAAATCAAGGTTTTCTTTCCGGCTTTGTTATTCAGCAGGTAAGTAATGTCATTATCGGGTGCCAGTTCTTCACCGTTTATCTTTTCGATAATGCAGCCGGCTTTTACTTTGGTACGTGAGTGGTCGAACGGGCCTTTCTCGATTACCTCAGCGATTTTCATTCCTTTTCCTGGTACTCCCAATCGAACAATAAGCCCAGATTAGAGGTCACATCTCCCCCACCTCTCGGAGAATAACGTCCTCCCGTATGCGAAACATTCAGTTCGCCCAACCATTCGCTCAATAGTTCCGCAAAATCGTAGTTGTTATCAATATGAGGCAGGAATTTGCGATAGGCAGCCGTCATAGCATCCCAATCAACTCCATGCATAGTGAGATTATAGAAACGTTTTTGATGTTGCTTGTACACATGGGCGAACATCGCTTCACGTTCGGCAGCCAAATCCATTTTCATTTCAGCCTGATAACCGATTGATTTCAATGCATCCGACTTCGCATCCATTTTCTGCATATTTCTACTACCCAATAAGAAAATATCCCTTTCTTATCCAACATCAATGATGCCCAACCGGTATTGAGTTTGTGCAGACGCTTCGTATCTTTTTCACGAAGGTTCATTTTCCAAAGGTCATATCCACCTTCGAAAGCTGAGAAATAATAAAGATTCTCTCCGTCTTTTGAAAGTATAGCACTACCTAAGTCGGAAGAGTTGGGAGTCAGACGGACGATGCGGTCTTCAATGCCGTTAAGCTCTACTATTATATCTTTCTTGTCTGCTTTATCTTCGGATGCTTTATCCTCGTCAGCCTCATCCTTGTCGCTGTCTTTATCTTTATCCGACTTACTTTTTTCTTTATCAGCCTTTGCTTTTGGAGATTTATCAGACTTATCCTTTTTGGACTTATTTCCGTCTTTCTTCTTGTCGTCGTCTTTTTCTTTCGCTTTCTTCTGTTCCTTTTCTAATTCTTTGAGCAGTTCGAAATCTTCTTTACTCAGACGATAGCGGTCATAAGCATCCTGATTGAGGAATACCAGCATGACATCCTGTTGCGACCCCCAGGAAGCATGCGCACGCATACCGTAGCGTTCAGTCTGAAAAAGAATGGCATTTCCGTCCAGTACCCAACGCGGAGAACCGCTAATATATCCGCTGTTAGTCAGATTGGTGATAGCACCGCCCTGTGCGCTGACAATACCTATATCCGAATAAGGGTCGTGACGATTACCTATAAACTCAAGAGTAAACCATTTGCCGTCCGGTGACCATTCGTAATCAAATCCACCTCCGGTATTATACCATGTGGAACCGTCCGTCACTTGACGAACTTTCTTCGTTTTTAAGTCAAGTACCATTAAGCGGTTACGGTCTTCAATGAAAGCCAGTTCCTTGCCGTCCGGGGAATATTGCGGATAAGCACGTTCTACCGTTTTGGAAGGAAGCAGTACTTCTTCCTCGATAAGAGTTGCATTGGGGAAGTTGGCTTCCTCTTTACGGGATATTTTGGCGGTGTAGAGTTGCCAGTTACCCGTCCGTTCGCTGGCATAAACCAATGTCCGGTTATCCGGTGCAAAGGACACTGCGGCTTCTTTAGCCGGTGTGTTCGTGATTTGCTTTGTTGTAGTGTAATCCGTTGAGGTGACAAAGACATCGCCACGTACTATGAAAGCAACCTGTTTGCCGTCCGGAGATACAGAAGCGGAAGTAGCGCCCTGAGAGAATTTGAGGGAAGCAATCTCTTTTTCGTCATCCCGAACAAGTTCGACGCTTACTTTCTTCGGACGGGCATTTGCTTCCTGTGTATAAAGTTCTCCGTCATAGGTATAGCACAATGTACCTTTGTCACTGATTGACAAGAAACGTACCGGGTGCGTACGGAAGGTAGTTACCGCTTTTACCTCTTGAGGGACATTCGACGTTTGCGGAGTATTCAGTGAGAAGTTATAGACATTGAATGAGCCACCGTTGCGCTCGCTAAGAAAATAGACAGAATTGCCGTCGGGCGCATATACCGGATTGCGGTCTTCCCCTTCCCGATTCGTCAGATTGGTATGTTTTCCCGATTGCGTGTTATACAGCCATATATCTCTGGTTATAGAAGAAGTATGGCGTTTTCTCCATTCATCTTCGAAGCCTTTACGGTCTTGATAAAGAAAGTTTTTCCCCGATTCATCAAAGCAAACCCATTCGGCAGGCGTAGCGAGTACTTGCTCGGTACGTCCTCCGTCCACAGGAACTTTATACAATTCCGTCATTGCTCCGGTAGGGAACAAAGCGCTGCCTGCCGGGTCTTGAATAGATGCGGAGAAAAGTACATACTTTCCGTCCGGAGTAAAAGCCGAAGGAATCTCCGAAGCGGAATGATAAGTCAGCCTTTGGGCGGTTCCACCGTCGGCAGACATGATAAAGAGATCGAAGTTCCCATTCCGGTCGCTGGCAAACGCGATTTGTTTACCATCTGGCGACCAAACAGGATTAGCCTCATAAGAAGCTTGTGTTGTTAACTGAACGGCTGTCCCACCTTGTGCGGGGACTTTGTAAATGTCGCCTTTATAACAAAAGACGATTTCCTTTCCATCCGGTGAGATACGTGCATCACGCATCCACAAAGGGGTAATGGCATAGCCGGACAATGCGGTCAATGCCAGTGCTAAAGAAGTTATAAGTTTCTTCATATCAAATTATTATATATATATTTTATTCCGACAAATCGGATTGAATTAGTTTTCCCGTGTGATTATAGAATATCCTGTCGCCAAAATCTTTATAAAAAGAAGCATATTTATCTACTCCCGTACAATGGCAGACGCCAATCTGACGTGGAAGATATTCTTTCAGATAATCCGCAATGACCTGATATTTCCGTTCTTCAGCGTTATGAATATGAAATCCACCCAAAAGCAAATTACAGGGAGATTCGGGGAATGCTGCACGGACTGTTCGCAGGATATTTGTTATTCCCCGATGAGAACAAGCGCTCAATACGGAAAGCCCATCCGGTTCTACCAGCACTACCGCCAATTCATCCTGAAAAGTATCCGGTATATGGCAACCGTCTTCTTTCTGAACCCTGAAACGTTCGAAATGGGTATCTTCACGGTCGATAACATCAATAGAGGGAAAAAGAAATACGCCGGGAAGCAATTCGGTCTGTTCTTCGATAAAACGGAAACGGGAAAGGTCGAAAGTCTGCGTATGCTTCATTCCATTTTCGCGTTCATCCTTGAATTTAGGTGAGAAGGCTTCGCGTTTGCAGATAATTACAGCCTGTTTGTTCAATTCAAGAAAATGACGCAGACCTCCCGTGTGGTCGCTATGTCCGTGGGATAATATCAGATAATCGACTTTTTGCAAGTCAATATGCAGCAGGCGTGCGTTACGGATAAACAAATCGGACGCTCCCGTATCGAAGAGTAATCTATGTCCCGATGTCTCGATATATAGAGAAAGACCGTGTTCTGCCTGTAATTTACGTCCATAGACACAATTCTCCACAAGAGTCGTTATTGTATAGCCCATGATGCTTAGTTATTAAACGAATCATACAAAATAAAAAGTTCTGCCACAAAATTATAATAATTCTGTGGCAGAACAAGCAATCCAGTCAATTAAAATTCTTGACTTTTCAATCTATTCGATTGAAATATCATTTTCATGCTTTAAAAGGTAACATAAGATAGCGTCACTATAATGAGACAGGACAGTTATACCATTTTTCCCATGTCATAGGCTTCCTGCATATAAGGAGTATCTTTAATCTCCCCTACCTTCCAGGCACCGATTCCATAAACCGTTCCTTTTCCTGTGGCCCTTCCAAGCAATCGAGGAAGCCACGGAAACCGTCTATCGTGCGTTCCATCATTGCTTTATTATCCTCTGCCGCCGCAATAATGAAATAAAATTCCTTGTTCGTTATCTCCGTATAGCGCGCGCAGCAACGGTCAATCATTATCTTCATCTGTCCGCACATGGTATAGAAATAAACAGGAGTTGCCATTACGATAACATCGGCAGCAATCATCTTCTCCACGATTTCCGCCGCATCATCTTTCTGCGGACAAGGCTTGCCGTACATACTGCAAACACTGCATCCCGTGCAAGGATGAACCGTTTTGTCTTTCAACACAATCTTTTCCACTTCATTGCCCGCTTCGAGAGTGCCTTTCATAAATTCATCACAAAGCAAATCAGAATTGCCGCCTTTGCGCGGACTGGAAGAAATTATCAGAACTTTTTTAGCCATAACTTTACTTTATTAGTTTTATCTTTAGAATGATTCAGTCTTTTCACTCTGCAAAAATAGACAATTTATAGCGTAGCAGATGTAGATAAATTACAGAGATATATACCCTAATTACTGATTCAAACATAACAAAAGATTTTTTCTACCGATATTTAATTTATATCTTTGTCCACGATACGAACAACATGCTGCAATGAAAAAAATACAACTGACCGACATACATAAAGAAAAGCTGTTTCAAATTCCTCTTTTCCGGGATTTGCCTTTGAATATAAAAGAATCTTTATTAGAAAAACTGGATTTCGTAGTCTATGCAGCAGACAAAAAAGAGATAGTTGTCACACAGGGAACGCCTTGTAACAAACTGTATGTGTTGTTGGAAGGGAAATTGCGCACGGATATTATCGACGGATTGGGAAATGAAGTGATGATTGAATATATCATTGCGCCACGCACCTTTGCCACTCCTCATCTTTTTAATTCGGACAATACATTGCCGGCCACTTTCACCGCCCTTGAATATAGTGTAGTGCTTATGGCAACCAAAGACTCTACTTTTAAAGTTATCAGCCAAGACCCACAAGTATTGCACAATTTTCTCTGTATTGCAGGTAATTGTAACATTTGCACCGTATCTCGCCTGAAACCACTCTCCCGCAAGACTGTCCGGGAAAGATTTATCGTTTATTTGTTCGAGCACAAGAAGAAAGATTCCCTGATAGTGGAGATTACACATACGCAATCCCAACTTGCCGAATACCTCAATGTATCGCGCCCTGCTCTATCGAAAGAAATTAATAAAATAATCAAGGAAGGACTCATGACTATGGAAGGAAAACGGGTGGAAATCCTGAACAAAGCAGCTTTAGAGAAATTCATATAAAAAAGAGACAAAGGGAAGTTTGGAGAAAAAAGAATAAAACACGAATTAAAACCTTCCCTAAAATAAATCAGAATGGCTGCCAGTACGTAATAAATTCAAGATTTTAACCGAGTCTTCCACCACATAGATTAACAGCCAATCCGGTTGGATATGACATTCTCTGCAACCCATATAGTCACCTTTTAATTTATGGTCTTTATTTTTATCCGGTAATGCTTGCTCTTCAGCTATCAAACGAACCACTTCATTAAGCTTATCAATATCAAGACCTCTTTTTTTAGCTATTTTCAGGTCTTTCATGAACTGATGCGTTACATTAATCTCAAGCATTTTCTGTTGCCTTTACATAAGCATCGAAAGAATTGAAATGAATCATTTCTCCCTTTTCCATTTCCTCAAAGCCTTACGAGTAGCATCATTCATATTATTTTGCTTACGCACTTTCGCTATATACGACTTTATCTTTTTCAAGGTATCCTGATTATTTATAGCCATTAAATCCTCCATAACGTCCATTTTCAGGCTTTTTGTTTCCATTGTCATATCCATATATACCTCCTCACTTTTTTGCAAAGATAATCATTATTTCCTTTTACAATATACTAAAAAATACTGTTTTTGCAGTATCATACACATATATTAATAGGGATATGCCGCTGTTAACTAAAAAATCCCGGTCAACATAAGTCAACCGGGATTCTCATCATACTGTTTATTTCTCTACCATTTTGTGAAAAACACTTTCGGATTGATATTCAACGATACCCAGCCCCAGTCTTGCCAACTCTTATGATTGCCGCCTTTCACCGCATCCATCGTCTTTGTGCCACGCATGAAAGAATAGCCGGCGGAGAGTTTCACATCTTTCATCACCGACCAGTTAATCTGATAATCAACTTCCGAACCTAAGGACTTCTTCAAGTCCGGCAATTTAACCGCCGTAGTGAAATAGTGATAATTCAATTCCATATCCACCTTGTCCGACGCACGGAAACGGCCACCGATACGGCTGTCCATTAAACCCGGCGCATAACCGTCCACAAATAGATTCGCATAGAAATAATCCATGCTTCCGTAGAACTTATGATGTGTTCCGTAGAGAGGGTCGAACGCTTTAAACTTGTCGCCGTTTCCCTTATCACCGCTCAGATAATCGAAGCTTACCACCGCTCCCCATGTCTTGTCAAAAGCATAAGCAGCCTGCACGCTTCCCATTAATGCCGACACTTTCTCAGCACCTTTATTCTTACCTGTTTGATAGTAGAAAGCACCGTCCAGGTTCCAGCTACCGGGCTTATAGGTAAGATACGTTCCCATTGTTTGCAGATAACGGGTATGCGAATCCTGCGTAGCCGCGTCCCCGGTTTCCAATCCCAAGTTCATAAACAATAGAGAAGCGCCGAATGGGATTGCATCCGCTTTATAGTGATACCATACTGTCTGCATATTCTTATAAGGCTGTGCGCCGGAAGCATAATAAGTACCACCTATCTTCTTCTCGTCATTCTGGTTGAAGGCAAGAATAAGGTGCACTTCGTTATTCTTATTCGCATATCCCAGTTTCAATGCGTCATGATAACGTCCCGCCACATTCCAGTCCAGTCCGCCCAAGATACGCTCATCGTCATAAACCAATGCCTGACGACCTAACTGGGCAAAAAGGCCGTGTCCGAAATCAAGTTTTGCCCATGCTTCGTTCAGGACAAAACGCCCGTTCTTGTCAATCTGCGGGTCTTGTCCCCAAACTCCGACGTGCTGTGCCGACATCTTTATTTCCAAGTCCGAACGTTTGTAGTCAATCGACAAACGGGCACGATTGTTGATAGACGATGCAGCTTTCACCCCTTCATTGCGAGGAAACCAAGCTCCGTTCCGATATTCCGCCCGAGGTCTGATTTGCATCGACATCGATAACTCATTTTCCTTCTCCGTGTTTTGTGTGTATGCCATGCTTGGCAATAGCATCATAAGCACTAATGACCAATAAAATGTCTTCATTGTATTCCAATTTAAATGATTTGATATTTCAATTCAAATTATAAGTGTGTACACTGACTCCTTGTGCCGACGGAAGATAATTGATTCCATACCAGCACATCTGTAATAAAACAAACGATACTAACAAAATAACTAATGCCGGACGCGCTTTCAACGGTTTGCCCAATCGGAAATGGATATATACCAGATAGGCAAACCAGGTTGCCGCCCATGTCTCTTTCGGGTCCCAAGCCCAGTAATGTCCCCAGGCTTCTTTCGCCCAGATAGCGCCCGTTAACATTCCCAATGTCATAAATGCCAGACCTACATAGGTGAGGTTGTCGCATAAATCCATCTCTTTTCGTTCTATATCCTTCTTTTTGAACCAAAGCAGATAGACAGCCATCACCGTTGCCGCTCCCAACATGGCATAGGCGAACATGTACACGATGACATGAGGCGCAAACCACGGACTTTGCAAAGCAGGCATTAATGTCTTGTTGTGAATCTCCGGTTTGAAGACATTGATACAGATAAATACCAGCGAGAGGATACAACTGAAACTAAGAATCCATTTGTACTTCCAACGCACATAGGTAATCAATCCTGCCAACGGAAGGAAGAAAGAATACCATAAACGGGTTTCCCCCATCGTCCGCATCGGGGGGCGTTCCAATGAAATCCACATTCCAATCATAAAGCTGAAGAAAATAGCCAGTCCCAACAGAGTAAATCCGTAAACCCAGCCCGGTTTCGTTCCTTTCCAGGCTGCAAAAGCTCCGATAGCCCAACAAACCAGTGCGGCTATGGCAAACAGTACAAAATAGTCCCAACTCATGCTTTATCCTCCTCTTTCCTCTTTTGTGCATTCACGAACAGGCAGAGAGCTCCTGCCATCATCATAATAATCCCTGCGTAAACTACCGGCAACCAGGGGTCGCGCACCAGTTCGAAAACGCTGACATCGCTCCATCGTCCTTTTGTCTCGTCATAACTAAGCTGATAGATTTTCCATCCTTCCACTTCCATCGGGCGGTTTACTTCGATTGTACCTTCGGTTATCGTTCCTTCCTGTGTGTAAATCTTTACTTCCGACGCAAATCGTTGCGGTTCCCGTTCCGGCATCACAAGGCTGGTCAGGGAGTCCAGACGCATTGCCCTGTACGGAAAAAGAAAACTACCGCAGCTCACCCAACCCTCTTTGGTCAGTTGATTCTTCTGATTGACAGCTTTCAGATACACGGCATACGTTGCCCCCATTGAATGAAATTCTGTGAACTTCAATGTATCTTCGGTAGCTACGGAAGCCGCCATTGGGATAGACTGTTCAATGGTAAGTTGCCAGTCCTGCAAGTTACCGTTTGACACGCCTTCTTCCAGCAGCAAATGTACCGGAGATTTTTCAGGAAGCGTTTTTTTTTTGCGGCCTGTCTCATTGTCAATCAACATCAGTTTCGGGGATATTCGTCAATAGTGAAATCCTTCAGTTCGATAGCCAGCGGAAGTTCCACCAAATGTCCTTTGTCGTCGGTAGCCCGCCATTCGGCATTGCCCATCCGGGTAGTCATCTTCAAACGTTGCATATCGGCGTTTCCTAAAGTGGCCGCTATCAATGCAACAAACAATCCGATATGATTGAGAAGGAACGAAAGTCGTCTCCACTTAAAAGGAAAGCTGGCACGAAGTATCGTCAGTCCCAATGCAGTAACCATCCAAAAGTAAAGCAGAACGAAAGGCCAGGACGCAATCATTTGTGAGAATCCCAGCAAATCCGTTGAAACATTTGAAGCATGACCGGAAGGAGCTTGCCGGATAAGTCCCATTACCACCGTCATGCCGACCACCCACAACAGAGTGGAGACAGCAGCAGAATAATGACTTAACCATCCGAATAAATAAACACGTTTACGAAGAAGGTGCATGGCTATCAGGGCAATGATATAAACCACTGACACAATCACATTGACCGGACAGGCAAACAAATCCCAGTTAATAGCACCCACTGTCATTTGCAGCAATATGCCTATTATCAGTAATCCTGCGCCAATCGTCAGCCCTTCTTTATAACTCCACGGTTTGCTCCACATATATATATCTATCTATCTTATATTTGTTTTATATCTGCGCCAAACGTCCGTTTTCTTTCGCTTTCTCCAACCAAGCAGGAACGGTTGTTTTCAAGAACTTCTCTTTCGCAGCTCTTTCAGCGTCCATATCCAAGCCGATATATTCCTGTGCCTTTGCCTTCGTCGAGATGTCCGGCATCGGAACATCGCCTGTGTATCCGTTCTTCGCCAATACTTTGGATACGGCAAGACGGGCTTGCATAGCGCGGTCGAGTCCGTGAGAAAGGATTCTCTGAATTTCCTGCGGTGCATGGAAAGAGCCGCCGTGTGAAGCCACTCCGAAATCCCAACGCCACTGTGCCTGACGAATCAATGCAAGAACATCTTTCATTTGAGCTTCTGTTGCTCCGTTGTCCCAGGCGAATTTAGCTTCGATATGCGCTTTTGCCAATTCCTGTTCCAAGCGGTTGCGGATTTCGTTCGCTTTGCGTTGGCGTTCGTAGACGTTATTGCGCAATGTCTCTTCGCTCTCACGATGACAAACCTGGCAAGTGCGGTCAATCATAGCCAACGGGCTTTGGATATGGTGGTCACTGAATTTCACGCCGCCTTCACTCTTATAAGGCATGTGGCAATCGGCACAAGAGACACCTCTCTGTCCGTGAATACCCATCTGGCAAATTTCATAATCAGGATGCTGTGCTTTCAGAATCGGCGTGCGGCTCAGTTTATGGATATAATCGTAGAAACCAGCCTCATCATAATAGGCTTCCATATCTTCTACCGTGAACCCTTTATCCCAAGGGAAAGTAAGGTATTTGCCGTCGCCCTTGAAGTAATATTCTACGTGGCATTGCGCACATACCAGTGAACGCATTTCTTGCGGAGTAGCTTTGGTGATGTCTTTTCCCTGACGTTGGAAAGCCTCAATCAGAGCCGGACGGCTGATATGAAGATTCATCGTCTCCGGGTCGTGGCAATCGGAACAGCCAATCGGATTTACGATTTCGGCGCCCATGGCTCCCCATTTATTATTATAGAAAGAATCTACGCCTATGGCTTCCATCATGCGGGGAACATCCGGGCTCTTGCAAGTCCAACAAGTTGACGGCTGAGGACCGTCGGTCGGATTCACGGGTGCTCCGGTACGCAGTGAAGCGGTGATGTCTTCAATAGCATGCATATGTCCGCGTGGGGTCGAATAGTCTTTAGAGAAAGCATATCCTGCCCAAAGGATGACCATTTCGGGACGTTTTTCCAGTGCGTCAACTGCAATATTGCCATTAAATTCGCTTTCAAAATCAGTCTTTGCCGTTTCCGTCCAAGTCTGATATTCACGGGGAAAATCATCCTTGAAGAGTTCATTCCGTGCTTCAATCCCCTTGATAACGTTCTTGCGGTTATTGAAGATGCTGGCGACTTCCGCCCTGCGCTCCATCAACGCAGAAACGCATAATCCCAAAACAAATACAACGACCATTGAACCTCCGAACAACAGCCATCCTTGCCATGATTTTAATTTCTTTTCCATTGTATATCGGTTTTATTATTTTATTACGTATTTCATTTCCTGTTACTCTTTATTATTCACCATCTTCCGGAGCCATTCGGGGACGGGCGATTCGGGAAGGGGAACGATAGCTCCCGGAGTGCCGGACAAGGAGTTCTTTCCGCCATGCGGAACATCGCGGTGACAATCCCAGCAAGCCTTCCCCTCTCCTACTTGCGACAGCATATAGTCTATCTTCCCCGTCTTCACAAACTCGGTATTGAGCTGTGTATGACAGCGGATACAGTTATTCATTATCACTTCAGAACTGGCTTCGTGAGCCTGGATAACCTGCGGTTCGCTTTTCGTGAGAAAGGCGGCGACGTGCTTCATACCGTCTATACCTTTAAAAGTCCATTTCTTCACGGCATTTTCATGCGGCACATGACAGTCATTACAAGTGGCGTCACGGGCGTGCGAACTATGGAACCATGTCGCGTAGTAAGGCGTCATGATATGGCAATTCACACATGCAGCCGGGTCGTCTCCCAGATAAGTATGCGCACGGAGCATATACATGAAGAGCGCTCCCCCGCCCACAATAACACCGCCAATGATGACAGCCGCTACCTTCCATTTATACGAAGGAAATAGTCGATTTATTATTGGTAACTTCATCATATGAAAAAGTATTTTTTACAAAAGTAAAGGTTTTGAAACAAAAAAGGTGTAATATCTATTACACCTTTCGAAAGAAAAAATACTCTTTATGCAAAAAAGAAGAATCCGTTGTTCCGCAGACTGGAAATCTTCCGTTTTTCCATCTACGGAGAACGATTTATCTTATTCGTCGTGATGATGGTCTTCATCTTCCACTTCGTTGCTCAACTTGATATTGCGGGCGACATAAGACTCATTACCTGCGGCATCCGTACAATAAACCATCAGGTGATAGTCTCCCGGAGTCGCATCAACGGGTATCACAATGTCATGATGATGAATATGCGCCGTTTTCTGTCCCGAAATATCATAGGATTTGTTGAAACTGAAATCTACGGTTGCCCCGGCAGCCCTGCTATTGCCACCATGCGAATGGTGGTCAAAGTTGCTGTGTATCTCAATCTTATAAGATTTCAGCATAACGTCGTCCGATAAGTCCATTTCAAATGAACCCCGTGTTCATTTCCGATTTCAAGGGCTTGCCCTTCTTCCGGTTCGTGAAGTTCAATCAGCGGTTTGGTAGTATCACTGGAATCGTCGTTATCACAAGAGACAAATACAAAAGCGGACATAGCCAAAAAGGCAATCATCGGGAGATAAAATTTATTTTTCATTTTAGGATTTTTTTAAATGGGATTTTGATTAATAACTGGAAGTTGCGTCCCGGTTCGGGGATTTCAACTTTCCTGTAAAAACTAAGATGATTGTAATATCGGGTATTGAAGATATTACGGGCGGTCAGGGTGATTTCTATTTCACTGTTTCCACCTGTCGGAATGTTTAATGAGCCGCCCAAATGGAAAAGGTTTGCCCCGGACGTACGGTCTTCGTTACGGTCGACACGGTTCTGACGGGCGATACTTTGCCATTCGGCATAAAGCATATAGCGTTTATGCTGCCAGGTCAATGTATTCCGCATACCGGGCGGTGGAGAGAAGCTCAACGGGATATGTTCGTCACAATTATAGGTGTAGACATATTCGGCGGAGATACGATAATTGAAGTTGCGTAGAAAACGGACATCTATTGTAGCTTCCGTTCCCGCGAATAAGGCTTCTGCTCCGGTATAACGATAGATTTGTCCGGCATGGGGCAATACAGACCATTCGCCGGTAGGACGCAGGAAGATATAATTGCTGAACCAACTGACAAAGGGGGAAACGGAAAAAGAGATTCCCCGGTAGTTCAGGTTATAAGAGGCGTCCAGTTGCCAGCCTTGTTCGGACTTCAGCGTCGCGTCTCCCTGCTCATGGCGGAAAGTGCCGTGATGCACACCGTTGGCGGCAAGCTCGTTCGCACCGGGCAGGCGGAAGCTGCGTCCGACATTCAGCTTTATCATATGAGCGGCCGAGGGCGTCCACACAAGCCCTAAAGAAAAGGAGTAATCACCGAAGTGTTCCTTCACTGCGTGGCTGTTCCACTTATAGAGGTCTATCTGTTCTTGTTCATATCCTTGTTTCCGAAGATAATCGGCAAGATAGGCGTCTTCATGGGCAGAGATGTTGATATGTCCGTAGTCATATCGTGCTCCGCCGCTAATGGAGAGGAGATTGTTAGGTCGATAGGTGGTGAGCCAAAGCAATCCGGTGGTGGAACGGTGGTATTCGGGCAGTAAGAACGAATAGCCGGAGATGCCGTTTCGTTGATGCTGTCCGTCCCAACCCAGCGTATGCTCCCACGAGGAAGAACCGACAAAGCGGGCTTTCACCGAAGCACTGTAAGTATTCAGGTTAAAAGCCAGTTCTTTGTCCGGGTCTTTCTCCGGTGCGGGTTGCGAACCGTAGTGGGTATGGAAGGCACTCCATTCTTCACGATGGTTGTTCTGGAAGCCCAAATCACCCGACAGGATTAGTTTCTCCCACGCGTATTGCTGATGGGTAGTCACTTTCAGATGGTTCACCTTGCTATATGGCAATTCAATATTGCGGCTGTCTCCGTCATCTTCTACGCGGGACGCGTCGGGCACGCCGTGCGCTCCCGGAAAGAAACCGGTCTTTTGATATACATTGCTTACGGAGTAGTTCGCCTTATATCCTTTGTTTTGATATTGGGTGAAGAATCCGACGTTGCGTTCGATACCTGCCGTGTTCTTTAACTTACGTCCGTAGACGGGCATTTTCTGCGTGAGATAAACGATGGTATCCGTAGGGATACGATAATCTCCGAAATGCTGTTCCGAGTAGCGGATATGTGAGTACCAGGCATTCTTCTTTATTCCCAGCATCAGTGAGCCGCCAATCGTTCCATTGACAGATTTGCCCAGGAGAGTAACGTCTCCAAAGACACTGTTGTCAGCAGGGACGGGTAGCGGGGTTATATCAATCACTCCGCCCATCGCGTCGCTGCCGTACAGTAAGGAAGCAGGGCCTTTCAGGACATTGACCGCTTCGATATTGAAAGCATCGAGTTCCAATCCGTGGTCGGCTCCCCATTGTTGCCCTTCCTGCTTGACGCCATTCTCCAATATGGCAATCCGGTTGAATCCCATCCCGCGAATCATCGGTTTGGAGAAGCCGGAGCCTATATCCATTGCTTGCACGCCGGGTATGTTCTCCATCGCCTGCATGAAGTTTCCTGTAAAATGTTTGCGCAGAAAATCCTGATTTATCACTTCAACCGTGAGCGCAGACTTCTTGGACGTTGCTGGTACGTTTCCGTCACCACAACATCAGGTAAAAGCATACTCTTGATTGAATCGGATTTCTGTGCATGGACGGGTAAGGCTACAATCAGCCCCAGTACGCCCGAAATAATTCCGATACGCATCAATTACAATCTTTATTTAATGTGTAAAATGAGTGTGAGGACAGGTTACAGTGAATCTGTCTTCTTAGTAAATTTGAATATGTAATTATGCGACAGGGGGTGCACGCAGTTGATGCGAATAAGTCCGTTTGCAAACGACCTTATCCTGGGTAACAATCAGCTCATAAGGAATGAGCGTCAGTATGCTATGAAATTCTATTGGTTGAGGTTCCGTGAAAAGGGAAAGAGAGTACTTGCATATCGCACAATCATCTGCATGATTCCGGGAATGCTCTGCATGTGAACATGACTTTTCATCCTCGCTTCCATGATAGTGAAAGGTACAAAAAAAGGAATGAATGTCATGAATAACATCCACGCTATGTATGCTCTTGCTTTTCTCTTATGATACATTCTCCCTCTATTGGTTATATAGAATAGTGGGAACAAATATAGGGGTATGAAAGAGAACTGACAAATTATCAGGCTTAATATGTGTTATTTAAAAGAATCTATAACAAACGAATTTCAAATTTAATTCACTACTTTTGTTGTATTGAACATTTTAAATTTAAAACAATGAATGAAAACGACAAGTTAAATATCCTGTGGACAACCGACAATAAGGATACAATCTTTAATATGTTGTCAATGTACGCAATAAACTCTAAAAACAGAGGTTGGTGGAAACATATCAATGTAATCCTTTGGGGAGCATCGGTAAGATTAGTGGCAAACGATACACAAGTTCAGACAGAAGTATTGGAAATGCTACAATCAGGAATTACAATTGAAGCATGCCAGGATTGTTGCAACAATTTTGGAGTAACTTCAATTATTATCAATTTAGGTATTACCGTTAGATACATGGGAGCTCCACTAACAGAATATCTGAAAAATGGAGAAAAAATACTATCTATTTAGGAACCTGTTTTTAAACTAGATACTGCATCTCTTTCAATGTCCAAATAAAGATTACAAAACTATAACAATAGAACATTACGCATTGTTTTATTGAAGAAAGTCATGTAATATGATAAAATCTCATATCAAAAACTTTTTGGTTATCAAGCCTCTTTGAGAAATCGATTATCTCATTCTTCCTGTTTCCATACATAAAACACATTTCGTCCCGAACCTCTTTTACGCAGTTTCCCCTCTTGGATAAAAATATTCAGGTCATCAACAGCTTTCAGCCGGGCTACTCCTGTCAGCCTGCTGTATTCCATGCGGGTGATTCCACCGTTTCTCTTTAGGAACTCCTGTAACATTTGGAGACGTCGTCCGATAGGTATCTCCGTTTTGGAAGTAGTCCCGCCGGAATTCTCCACCCGTTCGAGTTCTATTTCCCGATGTATTTTCTTTTTAAATCCTTTGGAAGTGCGTAGATGAACATTATCGAAGCGGATAGACTCGGCACGGATTTCCTTCTTATTCATTACTTTATGTGTACATTTCAATGAAATGCTGAAATGCCCGAGTTCACCCAGTTCTACAATATATCCGTCTGCCAAAGCTTCGGCAAGTTCATCAACGACAGCACCAAGCACTCCTTCAATAATATTATGGGGAAAAGGCTGATGGCGGGATACACGTTCTAAAAATTCTTTTTTCGAATAAGTTCCACTTGGGACGATGCGGGCATGAAGAGGTTGTTTCTCTCCTGTACTATTAGGGTCAGGTGTTTCATACAAATCATAATATGCACTCATAAGGATATCATTTATTAGTTGTTTATACATTTAATACCTTATTCGCTGACATTTGCCTCTCCCTTCCCTGAGCTTTACGCTCCGTTTAGTATAAAAATAATCGTCTGACAACTGTTTCTTTTGCGTCTGACAGTTGTTAGACGAAAAGAGAACAGTTGTCAGACGAAAGTTCAACAGCTGTCAGACGAATAGCTTATCGCATACAAAGGTACAACTTTATGTAATGCGACCTTTAAATCTTAGGAAAAAAAAGCCAGTTCTTCCTAAAAAATTAATCCCCCAACAGCAACTTAGTCACAGCAGCAGTATTCAACGCCCATTCACGGGTATATACTTCGTCCGCTTCCGGTGCATCAACCAACTTCAATCCCTGTGCCTGTGCTTTGACAGCCAACAGTTCGCCGACGGTGGTTTTCGCATCCAGTTTATCCAGGTACTTTTCGACAGCTTGTGTATCCAAAGAAAGAATGGTCTGTCCGCCGAAAGGTATTTCCAGCCAGACGATTTCTCTTTCTTTCACTTTCAATACCCCGAAAACAAGTCCTTTCTGCAAACTTTGGGAAACACGTACCTGATGCTGAACGCAAGAAGGGTCGTATGCCACTCCGGTCTTCTCTGATATCCTCATCGGATAAGCTGAGTTCATCCAACCGACTACCAAATTAGGAGAGATTTCACCATTACTATACGCATTGCAAGTGAAAACCACATATTGCGCACCTACACGGTTCAGTTCATTCAAATCAAGTTCGATATACTCGGCAGTACCTTTCTTATCGGGGATGCTTCGGATATCTCCGCTATGTTTGGCGCCGATAGCCTGCAATTTGAAATAAGAGCAAACTTCCGTCGTTGACGGCAAAGTGATGTGACAACTCAAGTCCATATCCAAATGCTGTGCCGGAAGCCCTTTTCCCCACTGCATGAACAGGCGCACCTTATCCCCTTCTACCGGGAAACGTGTTCCCTGCAAGGCACAGGAAGTATCCTGAACCGTCTCGCTACGGTCGCCGATAGACAACGGGATATGGAACAACATAGGGTCGATATATATGCTTTTGTTCTCCCCTCAACCGCCGCATTGGCAAAACGGGCAGCCACGACTTCCTTACACAAGTCCTGCACATCTTTCACCATTGCTTTAAGCTGGTCTTCCATATAAAGACTCACCAAATAGTGAGGTTCTATCAAATGAGCATTGCCGCCCAAAGGTTTCACCATTCTCTTATGTCCTTGCTCAAAATAGTTCTCCGCATACATGCCCAAAGTAACCACCAGACGGGCCGGCAACAAATGAACGACTTCCTTGAATGCAGCCAATGTCTCTTCCGCTCCGAACCAAAGCATATTGGCAAACAAGGAACGTGCGAACATACCCGGTCGCTGCTTCAACAAGGCGAATGTCTGTGCTGCATCCGCTTTCAAACGGTAGCAGTCCACCTCTCCCTGCCAAACCGTATATGTCTGACAGTAGAATATATCCATCAACTCCTTCAAGTTCCCGAATCCCGGCTTACGGGCATATTCCGCCAAACGCAGCGCACGTATCATACGTACCCACATCTCTCTTTTCGGATGCATGATTTCGCAAGCCTTCTCCGCGTTCATCTCTAGATTATTCAGCCAGAGAGCTACCATTTTACATTCACGGCGGACGTATTTCAACTTCAGTTCCTCACGCTTTGCCTGAGCAGCCGAACGGCTTTTATCCAAAGCAGCAGTTATATGCTTATTGTTTCTACCCGCCTTACGGATGATAGTCTTAGGTTCGATGATTTGCAGGAATCCGGTTTTCTTGTACCACAGATAACGCAATATATCGTTCGGAGTGGAGAAATAGATTTGCGCTTCCTGTGCCCTGTCCTGTTCCACCAATGTATCTATCACCAGCATCAAAGTTTCTTTCATCTTGATTCCGACTGCCGGCAACGGAAGTTCGCCAAGCAAAATCTTCAAGCTATCCACTTGTGTTGCATCAAGAGCCGTACGCGATTCAAGCAGGTTGCGGAAGAAACCATTCAAATCCTCTTCCCGCCAAAGTTCAAGGACTTTCAGCTTGCTTCCCTGTCCGAAGTATTCCGTAGCGGACGTTTCAAACGGAGTTCCGCAGAACGGGCAGCCGTTGTATCGCTCCAAAGGGAAGGTATTATCGGGAATCACGTGTCCGCAGGGCAGCTTCACGCCTTTCTTGCTATTGAAGATGTTGACAATCCATGTTATCAAATGGTCTAATCCTGTTTCTCCGGTAGGTGTATCCCAGCCTTTCACCAATGGAGCCCAATTGAGCGTTACGCCCAATACTTCTTTTATCACCTGAAGAATCTCCACCTGCTGCGCCGGATACAACTGATTGACAGCATGGAGCAACTCTTCAGACATAGTATATCCTACTTTACGGAGTTGGGCTACCAATGCTATGGTAGTCGAAGTCAATGCTTCCCGCTTTTCCGCTCCTTCTATCAAAGGCAAATAAATTGCATTTTGCCTGATAGCTACTTTCAATAAATCTTTTTTCATACATTGTGTTTTTTAAGTAAGGTAATCGGGAGACTGTGAATCAATGGAGCATTCCTGCGTTTTTTGAAGTAAGCCTTCCTTGACCTTAGTTTATAAAAAGAGGTAGAACAGACTGGATTCGAACCAGCAATAGCCACCGTTAAGAAGTAAGCCCCGGTTGACCTCATTTCAGATAATCCCGAAGCTACTGTCCTACCTCTATATTTGTTTTTTGTGGAGCAGACCGGAGTCGAACCGGTGACAGTCTCTACCCACTGAGCTACTGCTCCTTTGCGAAACTGGAAAACGGATAATCGTACTGGTAATGTTCTACCTTAAAGAGTGTATTGAAGTAACCCGTACTTGACCTGTTTTCTTGTTTCTTCGACAAAGATAGGCGCAGTGATGCGCAGCCTTTTTGCGTAACTCAAACTTTTTTGCTGTTTTCTCAAAAAAACAGTAAAAAATGAATGAACGGGACTTATTTTGTAAGAATACCGAAGAAAAGCAAAGACACATAGGTGATAACTCAACAGTTTTCATACTTTTGCGTATAGCAGAGATATTAATGCATTAATCTCCCTACCAACAATAAACACATCATATTATGAAAAGAGCATTTATCTATAAAGACGAGAAATCTCACAAATTCTGGTGTATTGATTATAGTGGCTGTGATTTCTCCGTAAATTACGGCAAGTCCGGCAGCATCGGCAAGTTTGAAATCAAGGAGTTTGAAACGGAAGAGGAATGTCTGAAACAAGCTGAGAAACTTATTCGCTCGAAAGAGAAAAAAGGATATGTGGAAGACACCGGATTTGACTTTATGAACAGAATCTATATCGATTCCGAAGAATACGGATTGCATCCCAAAACTTCCCACCCCCGATTTACCGAACACTTTACGGAAGAATTCTACTACGACTGTATAGACGAAGAAGCACCGTTCGGCAGCGATGAGGGAAGTGATACTTTGGATTCGCTTGAAGAAGCTATCAGAAAAAATCCTAATCTCAACTTCACGGATTATCCCCAATATTTAATAGAACATGACTGGGGCATGGAATATATCCCTGTTGAAACTCTCGACCCGGAATCAATTAAGAAACTGGCTTCGAAAAAAGAAATGGACATGACGCAAAGCGACATGGTGACTTACGCTACTGCCTTTGGACAAATAAAAATCACCGGTCGTCTCTCACCCGAATTACAGGAACGGGGAATAAAGGCTATCAAAAGACTAGCTTTGCTTTGGGAAAATGATTTGTCCGAGATTCAAAACAGAATGATTGATGACTTGCTTTCATTTCCTATCAGAAAGGATTGATAATATGAAACTGACAGGTAGTAAATATATGTGGTAGAGGTTAGGAACTACACTATGAGGTGTGGTTATTTATACATTAGTAGCAATCAAAAAAGAATACTAAGAACATGAATGTGATAGAGCTAATAAGAGAGATGAAAGACAGACCTGCAATGTATATAGGTAGACATAGCATTTTCTGCTTGAAAGCCTATATAGATGGTTGGCACTTTCGTAATATAGATGAAGATGTTCAAATGAAAATATTGAATGACTTTAGTCTATGGATAGATAATTCGTTCTTTAATAGCAGTGAACGCACTTGTAATTGGTGTGAATTTCTATATTGGGTGTCTGCCAACGATGAAAGTAAGGCTTTAGATAAGTTCTTTATCTTATTTGAGCAATTCTTAACAGAAAAGGCGGACAACAATCACCTAAACAGCTAGGCAGTTAACTAAAGTACATTAACAACTTAATTAAAACAATATAATATGGATAAGAACATTGTATTTGAATGCTTTTACACAAAAGCAACAAAAGCGATAGAGAAAATCAGTAAACAAGGTATTAAGGATATTTATGCCATTTCTTTCTGGAAAGACAATGACGAAGATGACCCAAGATGCCCGACAATAACAATTAGTTATAATACCACCTCGCAAGTGGAATCGGAAAAAGCGGATTCCAGTAGCACAATGGAAGCCAAATGGAATTTTGCTTATTGGCTGCAAGAAGATGTTGCAACGATAGGTGGCAATGACAAAAATCTTCGTCAATTATTCAAAGAGGAAGGTTGGTTCTATACTCAACGAGATTTGTCGAAAGCAGAACAACTTGAAGAAGAAGGCGATGATACTGCTTATAAACAATTAGAAGAAAAAGACGAGCAAATGCAATCAGCATTTATGAATATAATCATTTCTGTTGCTCAAGAAATCCATAAAAAAGGTGTGATAAAAGAAAAGTTAGGGAAAGAAATTCCTATTATTATTCACGAATTGGAATACTACGACCTGCCAATCGGTGGACGACCAAAGGAAATCCCCGACCTTTAATTGATGAGTTCTTGAAATGGTATGAAGAAGGTTGCAAGTAAGGTTAGTAACAATTAGCTCATGACATGGAACAAAAGAAATTAACTGAATTATCATTAGACGAACTTTGGCAATTATTCCCCATAACCCTGACTGCACACCAAGACTGCTGGACAGACTGGTATAAGGAAGAAGCGGAGTTGCTGAGAGAGACTTCCCTGCATTGAACGTATTAGTCATATAGGCAGTACGGCAATTAAAGGAATTTGGGCAAAGCCTATCATAGATATACTTGTGGAAATTCCGAGAGAAGAAAAAATCACCGATTTGAAAGGCACAATTGAAAGATGCGGCTATATCTGCATGGCAGAGAACAACAGTCGTATTGATTTCAATAAAGGTTACACCCTACAAGGATTTGCCGAACGGGTATTTCATCTGCATTTGTGTTACGAGGGAGATAATGACGAATTATATTTCAGGGATTATCTTCAAACAAATGCTGCCATTGCCAAAGAATATGAACGACTTAAACTTGGTTTGTGGAAACAATATGAGCATGACAGGAATATGTACACTTTCCAAAAAGGCGATTTCATAAAACAATACACCCAGAAAGGAAAACAGCTTTTTACAGACAGATATGACAATAAGTAACAAAAAGGCTCTTTTATAAATCAGTACAAAACATAAATCACTATCAATAAAAAAATGAAGAAAGAGGAATTATATATTAAAATCAATGTGTGTTTGATGTCTATAAATGAGCGTAAAACGATGCAGGCATCCAGTGATACCTGCATCGCATTTTGAGTAGAAATCAGCGGCTTGCATCCTTGCGGTTCTTCACTTCTTCCACAAGTTTGGTAAAGGATTTCTCCTTTTTACGTTTCTCATGTTCGGAAGCGGAGAAATGCCACGCTTCCCGACGAAGTTTCAGATAGCTCTCATAAACTTTTGAATCCAATGCGCCACTATTGACTGCTTCTATAACAGCACAGCCCGGTTCGTTGATATGTTTGCAATCCTTGAAACGGCATGACTCCGCATAATCGGAGATTTCCAGTACTTCGGCAAGAGAATCGGGATTGTCAATGGCCAAGCCAAATTCACGGACGCCCGGAGTGTCGATTAAAACACCCGAACTGTTCATCAATACCATTTCACGGCGGGTCGAAGTATGACGACCTTTTCCTGTGGACAGGCTTATATCAGATGTGAGCAATACCGACTTTTCACAAAGCGCATTCACCAAAGAGCTTTTCCCCACACCCGAAGAACCGACAAATACAACCGTTTCACCTTCTGATATGGATTCGCGTAACCGGAGAATAGTCTCCGGTTGACGGATACTCGTAAAAAAGACGGGTATCTGACAGGCGATATGCTTTATTTGTTCTTCAACACTCTGCCTGTCAAAATCCAAATCGGCTTTATTGAGTACCAACACGGAACTTATATTTTCTTCCAATATCTGAGCCATAAAACGTTCTACCCTGCGGACATTGAAATTATCATCAAGGCTTTGTACTATAAATGCCTTATCGACATAAGAAGCAATGGCTTGTTTTTCGGCAACTGTCCCGCTTTTCTTACGATACAGTGTCCGTTCACGGGGCAGCATATCAACTATAATCCCTTTATTTTCATCAAACGGCTGAAAGATTACCCAATCGCCCGTACAAGGTAATTCAAAATCCGATTTCCCGTACATCATGTTTCCTGTCAGTTCACACAGAAACAGTCCGCTTTCGGAAACTATCTCATAACACGTCCGATGCACAATGGATACACGACCGTGTGCAAGAGCACTATATAATGATTCTTTTTTAAGTTGGTTTAGCATCTCATTCCAGCCATACATATTCAGGTTAATGCCGGATTGAGGATTGGTATTATTTTCGTTATTCATTATCTTAATGTATAGAGCGCACGCATTGAAAGCATAACAATGCATTTTCTGTCATTGTACGCAGTTTAAAATTGAAATTATAAAGACACAAGAATTACTCCCGAAAGGAATCATCCGAGAGCAAACGAAAGGACAGTCCGTGTCAGAGACACAGACTGTTTACTAAACCAAATCCGATTTATTATTTTTAGTCATGCGGCAAAGATAGGCATTTTTTTTATTTTATGGCAAAACGGGCGGTCATTTCATATCTCAGCTTGATGACACGGTACTGTTCGGTAGCTGCCGTCCCCATGCTGACATTACTCTGTGCCTGAAAAGGAATATAACGGCTTATGTTGTTATCGGCAGGTTCGACAATACGAATGACTTCACCCAATTGCTGTCCCATTGCTTCCACCAGATAGGATGCCTTCTCACGGGCTGCTTTCAATGCTTCAATCTTTCCCTGCTTCCTGTACATAGGCAAATCTTTATGTTTTAGTTCGCCGATACGCATTGATTCAATTCCCCATGTATTGACAGACCGGATAATAGAATTGATTTGCTCGAAATCCGTAAGACGGATATCCAGTTGCTTGCCTATCAGAAACTCCTTTCCCCGCTGACGCCAATAGTCCCCTACTTCCTGCGTACGGATAGCCTCATCCGATATTCCTATTTTACGCAAACTTTTACGCAAATCTTTCTCTATCATAGCCAACGGCACTTTCGTCCGGAAGTCTTCCTCTTTCTTTGATTTACCTGTATATTCTTCTTCCCAATATTCCTTTATCTGAATCAGAAAGTGTATTTCGTCCGGGACGACTTCTATCTCCGAAGAACCGGTCACTTCAACATATCTTTCGTCACTTTCCTGAGCATTGGCAAGGATACTCGACGCGAACAGAACAAATGCTAATAAAAATACTTTTTTCATATCTATCATTATTATGTTATAGTTACAGCTATTCCGACAATAGCCAAATCTCTGCATTCAAATCCTTTGCCATTTTTTTTATATCTACCAATCTCTCTTTGAATCTATTTTTGTCTATTGGAAAAATAATCGTTTTAGATGTGTCACCTTCACTATCACATCCATATCCTACAATTACAGATAAATCCTCATATTCCTCCATGCGTTCCATACTGTTTACATTAGTATATTTTTGCAGACATTCCTCCATGAGCCCATTATTTTGATACAGTCCTATAGGGCTACCCATAAATCCACATTTAATATCTTTGATAAAATAATGTTCACTTGCACAATATCGCTTGTCTGGAACCATAGTAAACCATGCAATTAATATCGGCAACATTGCTAATGCAAAAAAGAAATCAATAAATCTACCATCTAAATAAAAAAAAGCGACCGCCAATGGGCCAAAGACATGTACTCCTAAATATCCTCTCACCCATTTCCGAAAGCGCATTCCCACCGGCAATAAGAAAAAGAAATTATAGCAGACAAACAGGTCACCCACACGACAACATAACCTAAATTCCATCTCAGATGATTATCATAAGGAATAAAGAAAAGCAAGAAAGAACCAAAGACTATTCCTATCAGATGTGCCACAAACAGATATTTTCCCAATTGTGTTTTCATATGCTTTCCATGTTTTACAATCATATTTTCTAGAATTACAAAACTATAAAAAATTTGCATATAACATTACTTTTCTCTTAATTCATTCACTTAAATGATATTAGATTATGAAATACCATACTCATACAGTTTTAAAATATTTTCCTTATTAATAATTCAAAATCAAATACCCTATGTGTATAAGAATTATATGACGTTTTGGTAAAATTTAAAGAACAAGCTATCCGGAAAAGCACAAAAAGAGTATCTTTGCCTGCGATTTATTCACGAAGATGTGATAAAGCTATTTTAATCATTTAATAATAAAGACTATGATTAGATTAAATGTTTTTGTCCGTGTTAACGAAACAAACCGCGAAGAAGCGATTAAAGCAGCCAAGGAGCTGACTGCCTGTTCTTTGAAAGAAAAAGGATGTATTGCTTATGATACTTTTGAAAGCAGTACCCGTCACGATGTTTTCATGATTTGCGAAACATGGCAGAATGCCGAAGTATTGGCAGCTCACGAGAAATCTCCTCATTTCGGCAAGTATGTAGGTATCATTCAGGGATTAGCTGAAATGAAACTGAGAAGTTTGAATTCTAAATGAACTGCAAGGTTGTCCAAAAAGCCTTGAATTCATAAAATTCCCCTTATTACAAGCTGCTGTAATAAGGGGAATTTGTTGTTTTAGAAACTTTTCAAACTGTCTCGTTAAGTCCGGTATTTCTATCTTCCCAACTAGAATCAGCCCAGATTCTTATGGATAAATGTCCCTTCAATCCAATAAGTTGCGTAATTCGATTCAAATTTCAACAGCACATAGCCCGGGTCAGCAGGACCTCCCGGAAAATGTTCGATAAACCAGTCCTGCCAAAGTTCCTTTTTCATCTTCTCATCGGTTACTACTTCCACTGTTCCTGTTAACGCTACACTGTCTCCCTTATCCTGAAAGCATAATCCGGCTTTCGGGTTTGATAAGAAATCAAGTGTTTTCAATGAATCTGCTCCAGTAGACATCCAAATGGTGGAAATGCCTTCCGCAGAGATTTTACTCATTGGTACAGGACGGGGATAACCTTCTTTATTTACGGAAGCAAGGGTAACAACCTCACATCTCTGCAACAGTTCTGCTACTTTCTCTTTCATTGTTTTAGCGGTCATAATCTGATTGTTTTTTATTACCTTGCAAAGGTAACGGTATATCATTCCGCTTTATTGTAAAAAATCGACTTTTACCAATCTACTTTCGTGACTCAACATAAGTAAGCGTTGTATCTTCCGGAACTGTAAGCGAAAGAAATGATGCAGGTGTATTGCCTGACATTGACTTAATTTCTTTCGAGAAATGCGCTAAATCATAATATCCCGCATCAACTGCCGTAGTCAGCAAGTTCACAGATGTTGTATTTCTCAACAACTCTACAGCATTTTTGAATTTGACAATACGGCTATATTCTTTGGGGGTGAAGCCGGTGTAATGCTTGAATTTTCGCTCAAAATGACGCTGGCACAAACAGACTTCATCCATCAGACTGCGGACTGAACGCTTTCCTCCGGAATGATTAATCATATTCACCGCCATAACCACACGAGAATCGGCAGGCTGATAATGCCGGGTCAAATACATCAATAAATATTCCTCCACTACTCGTATTCGATCTGCGACAGACTTTTGTTCACTTAATCTTTCAATAAAGGTATCATCAAAAACTGCTTTCATCTCATTGGTACTGATTCTGCTGTTTACAAACTCATGCAGAGATAAGTTGGTGAAACAAGATAACCCGGAAGGTAAAAAACGAACGCCAAACATATGGATGGATTCAGCATAAGTGACAAGTTCGGAATACTTCGTCATCGGCCCTACAAAATAGGAACGGTAAGGTTGCATAATCAGGCTTTCCTCTTCCACAGCAGTAGCCACCTCCCCCAACGTAAAAATAAAATCGGTGCAACCATCCGGCAGGATATGGATGCGCATACCATATTCCGGATTGCCTTTAAATTCCCAATAATTATCAATATAGGGAGCAAGCAGATGAGAAGGCTGATATTCTGTGTACATTTATCTATTTTGCACGCAAATATAACGAAAATAAATTCTAATCAACGATACGTCCGTTTGCCTTTGCTTTCCGAAGCCACTCTGGAACCACTTCTTTTAGGAATTTATCTTTGGCTGCCCTTTCAGCAGCCATATCCAAACCGATATATTGTTGTGCCTTCTCTTTTGTCGAAATATCCGGAAGTGGAACATTACCCATATATCCGTGCGACACCAGGATTTTGCTGATAGCCATACGGGCTTGGAATGCTTTATTCAACCCATGTCCCAAAATACGCATTGTCTCCTGTGGTGCATGAAAAGAACCGCCATGCGACGCTACACCAAAATCCCATCTCCACTGTGCCCGGCGAATCAACAGCAACACTTCTTTCATTTCGTTTTCTGTAGCTCCTCTGTCCCAAGCGAACTTGGCCTCGATATGGGCTTTGGTCAGTTCTTTTTCTAACAGGACACGCAGTTCGTTCGCTTTCCGATGACGTTCATATACATTTTTACAGAGTGTCTCCTTACTCCCACGATGGCAAGTCTGACAAGTACGTTCAGTCACAGCCAACGGATTCTGAATGTGATGGTCGCTATATTTTACACCGCCTTCATCATTGTAAGGCATATGGCAGTCGGCACATGACACACCACGCTGACCGTGAATGCCCATTTGGAAAATCTCATAATCGGGATGCTGCGCCTTCAGTATAGGGGCACGACTCAACTGATGGATATAATCGGTAAATCCGATTTCATCATAATACTCTTCTATATCTTCGACCGTGAAACCTTTATCCCAAGGATAAGTCGGATACTTTATATCGCCTTTGAAATAATATTCTGAATGGCACTGTGCGCATACCAACGAACGCATCTCCTGCGGACTAGCCTGTGTGATGTCCCTACCCTGACGCCGGAATGCTTCTACAAGAGACGAACGGCTGATGTGCAAATCCATATTCTTAGGTTCATGACAATCGGCACATCCCACAGGGTTTACAATTTCGACTCCCCATGCAGCCCACTTATTATTATAAAAGGAATCCACTCCGATAGCTGCTATCATGCGAGGTGTATCCGGACTTTTACACATCCAGCAACTCGCTGGCTGAGGGCCGTCAACAGCACTCACAGGGGCACCGGTACGAAGAGAACGAGTGACATCCTGCAGAGCATACATGTGTCCGCGCGGTGTGGAATAATCCTTAGAAAAAGTATAGCCAGCCCATAAAACGACCATCTCGGGACGTTGCGCCAAAATATCAACAGATATTCTTCCATTCAGGTCGCTGCGCAAATCGGTCGATGTCGTATCAACCCACGTTTTATATTCACGCAGGTAGTTTTGGGAGAAAACGGAGCTGCGTGATTCTATTCCGGTTATCTCAACCTTCTTGTTATAAACCGTATCGTTTACAACTTCCGGCCTGTGTTCCATCAAGAGTGAAATAATTACTCCCGATGCAAAAATAACAGCCATTGCAAAGCCGAACAGTAACCATCCCTGCCAGGGTTTCAGTTTATCTTTCATTGTTTGTTTTTCCTTTTAGGTGTAACGCTGTTTATTGTATTAAATTGTATTTGCCAAAGATAGAATAACGGAGAAGCAACTGCCCTTGCCCACTTCCGACTTTACCTCTATACGACCTGCCAGTCGCTCGATAATCACTTTGCAAATGGAAAGCCCCAACCCACTCCCTTGTTCAAACTCATCCGTCTTGTAGAAGCGGTCAAAAATCATCATAAGTTCTTTATCATCAATGCCCTTGCCGGTATCTTTTACATAGACGCAAATTTCCTGTTGTTCTTTATTCATTTTACATCCCAAGGTAATCATTCCCGTTTTGGTAAACTTGTTTGCATTATTCAGAAAGTTGGAAATGACCTGTGTAAAACGGAAGTTGTCGATGTTAACGGGCAAAGAAACCATTTCATCCAGTTCGAGAAGAAATTGCAATGAAGGCTGGATCAGCGTTTGATAGGTCATATAAATCTCTTTCACTGTTTTTGTAATGTCACACTCCTTAATCTCAAAGGACAAACTTCCCGAATCCAGACGGGATATCTCTAATACATCATTCACCAGTTTTAAAAGCAAATCATTGTTATTATTGACTATTTCAAGCATGACTGCTCTTTCTTCCGGTTCTATCTCGTCCGATCCTTCGCCTACCAGCAGATTGGTGAAACCGACAATGGCATTAAGCGGTGTACGGATTTCATGACTCATGTTATTCAGGAATGATTGTTTCAATTCGGCTTTTTCCGCTATCTGTTTCGCAAGGATTAACTGTTGTTCATGTTCTACCAGTTTCTGTATGTTCTGCATGATGCCTGCCAACATAACCTCTCCTTTCGCATCTTTCAAACTACTGCACCGAAACTCATACCATTTGTAATCCGTTCCTTTCGTTTCAAAGCTAAAACGTATTCGTTGTATTTGCATACCGGAAGATTTATGAGACGTCTCATAAAATGAACTCAGCAACTGTACATCGTCAGGATGAGTATATTTCATCATATCCTCCTTTGTGAATCTACGCTGTGCAAGCCCGACCAACTGTACATAATTGTCATCAAACTCAAGAACGCCTTCCTGAATATTCCAAAGTGAGATTTTACCCCATCCATAGAAAGCGTCAGTCGCTTGTGGACTTCTTCCAATATTTGAAGATTCCGACGTTCCATCAACGAACGCCGATGTGTACGCAGCAGACTGATGGTAACCAAAATAAAAGAGAGTACGAATACCCCGCCCAGGATATAAAATTCTTTCCGGTAGCGGTCATAAAACGGATAATTAATCATACGAACATTTTTCGGAACATTGCTAACATTGCCTGCATATTCGGAAAAATACATCCAGTCCAGCACATATTCTTTTTCCAGCTCCCTTATTTTAGGCATTCCGATCTTCTCTTTCTTCAAAAGGCGCATAGCAAGACCGACAGTAGCCCTTGCCGAAATCTCTTCCGTAGCCATATAGCCGCCTACTATTTTGGCATTTTCACCAAAACCTTCACGAATACAACTAAAAGAAGGAATATTCAAAGCGGTTACTATCGGAATTGACATCATATCCAACTTGTCCAGCAAAAACGCTTGTTTTTCCTGCTCTCTATTTGAATGTTCCAGCATGACCAGCAGAGCGGCTCCTTTTATATAGCGAAAGGGACAGAGACTTATGGTCAGTCCACTCCTTTTAATACTATCATTTGCCAAGCCGGGTGTCAGATTGAAATATTCAATCATCTCCGTCAAATGCTTATAATCGCATTCTTGTACATATGCTTGCTGGTAACCCAGCACTCTTACATTTTTCCTGTCAACCACTCTGGAAAGTTTAGCAAAAGATTTATGCCCGAGGAAAGTAAGGTCTATGTTATAAATAATCTTCCATATCGGTATG
>SCPN01000403.1_pt1 | contig 123080 bp, 137 predicted proteins | sample 6106831 | NCBI WGS metagenome assembly SCPN01 (sample SAMN10720447, study PRJNA508395) | human gut metagenome | isolation source: Participant 1, 0 month | reverse complement strand
CCTGCCTCCTTTCACGCAAACTCTTTGTTGACTTTTACCTTTAAGTAATTGGTCTGTCATTTCAAGCCTATATGAACTAATAACCCTTTCTTTCCCAAAACAATCCTTATAGTGGTATTCATACCTCTTTGTTTTAGGATTGTAATATCTCGTTAGGTCTTAGTGTTTTTTCTAGCATGGCCTGTCTGTTCCTTTCTGACGGGGCTCTTTTATTTTACACTCTTGAGCCTCCTTAAATCAGAGTGCCTCGAATGCATACCACATTGAATTGTAGCATATTCCAAGCACATTGTCCATTTCTTAAATCTGTTCAACATTATCTATAAATTCCTCAAACTGTTTTCTTTTGATCTTGATAGTTCTCCCCAGCATCAAATGATATTTATTTGCATAATCTTCACGAACTATCTCTCTAAGTCTGTGCTGCCCGATTCCAAATAAATCGGATGCTTCTTTTATATTCAATAAAACTTTACTATCTAATGTAATTGCCATACTATCTATAATAATCACGCTCCTTAATATAAAAGGCAGAAGTCATTACAACCTCTGCCCTAATCAAAATAATATATTCTGTTACTATTCTTTTGATAAGCTATTCCCAAGTAAATAAACAATACCTTCATCTGAGGCATTTGTATAATTCAATTTCACGAAGTACAACCATATTTTCCACCTTTAAAAATAGGAGAGCAGTAATAAAACCACTCTCCATAAATGTTATTTATTGTATACTAAAACATCTGCACTTGCTTTTCTTAAAGCTTTTACTAAGTATTCAGCACCTGTAGTGTTAGTGACGTTTGGACAATTGACATTAATATCCTGTGTGACATTGATTGTCTGATTATTCTGAGTGACTTCCTTTGGTTTTGGTGTATCATACTTGCGCTTCTTTTGATATACTCTCAATATCCTTTTGTTCGCAACTTTTCAATACATTTTTTAATCCTAAAGCACTCCATTTTACATGTTTTATTTTATCATCTATGTTCAATATCAATGGAATCGTTAAAGCATAAATCAATAGTGATAATGTTATACCCACTATCATTTCGTTATATAAATCATTATACATTATCTTTCTCCTATGTAAAAATAACGAATTGATTATAACACACCAGCCGACAATATTCAATTATCAATGTACATTTACCACCTAATATGAAAGTCTGATTTCATTGGCAATTTCGACCTCTGAAACGCCCTATTTGCAAGGGTTTCAGCGATTGCAATTTTCAAAATTCAGAATTTTACTTCACAATCTGCATAAATGAAGGCTTATTGCTCACTTTTGCGATTTCGCCTGTCTGATTATCAATAAGCAGACCATTTTCTCGATCCATCGTATATGTACCGATCCCATTATCTTCACAAAACTTTTAAGCAAAGCTAACACCACTCTGCTGTTTATACATGGCACTCATACAGCTCATATAGAATACTGTGAACTCTCTCAAATCTCTGTTCTCATAATCCCACATGAGATCGAATACCCCATCACGACCAACTGCATTGTCAAGACCTTTTTCCTTCAGAACATCCATTGTGAAAAAGTAATCCTTACAGCCCCATTTATCCCCATCATAGGTTTTATCAATCGGGAATATCTTAATCAGATTTTTCATCTTGATACGACCGATAATACCGAATAAAGCATCTATCAGATTAAATCCATTCTCTTTACATACAAATGGTGTATTGTAGCTTGCATCTAATCTCTGATTTTCACGCTCAATGTCTGCAACGTATTTTATATAATTCACACCACACAGGGCAACTTTCATCAATTCATCCTGTGACCAATCATCTAAACTCTTGTACTTTTCAAACATACTGGCAACCGTGTTGTGATACTGTCTGTTCCATATATCATGTAACTTGATTGTTCTTGTAAGTCTGTTCAGTTCGGCTGTGTCTTTATTTCCTGTTGTAACTGTAAATTTATTCATAATACTATCCTTTCTCTCCTTCAATCTCATGATCTTTCTTCCACAACCCATAAGTAATGTTTCTATATATTTTCCTTTGGACATATTCAAATCACTTGCTTCTCCTTCTAACCAATCGCTTACAAATGATGGTAATGTTACCGTTGTTCTTACTTTGCAATATGGAATTGCATTATTAATAATACGTTTTGAATTTTGCGGATGTTTGATTATAATATCTATAATCCTATTCTGTTCTTGGGCTGATACCTTACTTAATTGATATATTTGTTCTGCACTTATTTTTTCCTTTTTGTTAAGTTCTAAGTGATGAACAATCTCTTCAAATATCTCTGCTTTTTCCTTACCAATATTGTTTTCAATGACTTTACAATATTCGACATACCTACAAGCATTTCTCATTGTTTTCGCATTTATCTGTAAATCAGTAGCCAACTCTTTTTTAGTTTTCATTTCTGTGGTAATGTTACCATTCTTCATATTTCAATATTCCTTTCTTACAAAATGGTAATGTTACCACTTACGCAATCTTTTTATTCCTTGCACCATAAACCAACGCATCCGCTTTTCCTTCAACACAATCAGCAGTTACAACAACCTTTCGTGATATTGGTAGGACTGATTATTTCCGCTTGTACATTTATCAAGTCTGCTTTGCTTATTGCAATATTATCTGATTGCATCAGCTCATTATATTTAATAAATGCAGATAACTTTGCATTGATGGACTTTGCATTTAGATTCTGTCCTGTCCTCTTACAGATTTTCACATTCTTCAAATAGCTTTTATATTCCAGAATATTTTCCCTATACAGCTTCTTAAATTCTACATCCCCGAAGCTGTCATTAAACCATCTGAAAAATTCCTTTACCGATGCAACATATATTTTGATTGTCTTTTCGGATTTTCCCTCTAAGTGCATCTTGTTTTCAAAATCCCTTATCAGTTCATCCATAAACGCACACCTCCTAGAAATTTTATTGAATTATTATTTTGCATATTTTCAGAAATTTTATTGAAATTTCTTTTTGCTTCCTACTTACTAATGCACATTTTTTCAGTAATATTCCCCTTATATTAAAAAAATAATTGAGGTCATTTTTGCCTTATTCCTTGTATATATCCTGTTCTTACCTTATACTATATATGGAAGGAGTTGATTTATATTTACATTGAGATACAGAAGCCGAACCACTTCAAAGACCTGTTACATAAGATTCATTCTAAACTGGAAGATTTATTATTTTCCATTCTACAGCACACACCAGACAGATTCATCCCAAAATCCCTTATGAGTTGGTTTGAGAAATACACCAACAAACGACTTGCACAACTGAAAAGTGACGTGATCCGCAAACGATGGCAAACGATAGAATTAGAAAAGGCTGTTGATAAAATTCACAATCGGCAGCAGTCATAAAAATAAGAGGTTTCTCTTCTATATAATATAGTAGATTTACCTCTTTTTTGTTTGAACATCTGTTCCCTTTATGTTATACTGTTATTGTGTAATTGAAAAGAAAGTAGGATGTGATTTTCCGAGTTATGCCCTCTAGTATTACGAAAGAGGGATGATGCCAATGAACACATTAGAAGTGCTTACGCTTTTATTAGTTGTTTTTGCGGCTCTATCTTACATAGATAACCATAACGACAAAAAGAAATAGCATCCCCCCGCCTAAAGTGAATGCTATTTCATAGTCTGAACTGAGGGCAATCGGATAACACATCCGATAACCTTTCTAAGTAGATTATACACTAGGGCATTTGAGAAATCAAGTGCCCTTTTTAATTGTCCTGTTTGTTTGCGTTTCTTTTCTTTGTTGCCTCTGACTTCTTTTGCGCTGCCTTTTTCTCTTCCTCAGTCATATTACGCTTTGATTTTCCTTTTAATTCGTCTGGATAATCAATAATATATTCTGTTCCGTCTGCCTTATCTTTTAGAATCAGATTCATTTCCAGAGCGTCTGCAATCTCTACTAATTCAAGGGCAGAAAATTTATCCCTATTCATTTTGTTGCTTAGATTCTGCCTTGTAACATTTGTATCATCTGCAAGCTCACTTTGCGTTTTCCCTTTTACTTCTAATATATCCTTAATAACTGTCGTTGCTGACATGTCAATCAAACCTTTCATTTTTATTCGCCTCCATTATACTTGATTTTCCTTATTTTTTTAAGACAAACACACTTTCACTTGATACATGATAACAACAGTTTGTGTGCGATTTTCCATTTTAACTTGTGCTTTGTGTTCTTTTCTGTCTGATACATAAAAATATCATTGATTCGATTCAGAAAATTTTCAGGCAATATATTTCCCTTGAACACATTGCATGGCAGACAAGTACAAGCAAGATTAGAAACATCATCTTCACCGCCCATTGATAGAGGTTTTACATGATCTATGGTCATATCATCAAGCAAAATTTTTCTTACGCATAACTCACACCGACCACCAGCATTAAGATATATCAATTTGCGTGTATCTTCTGAATATGTTTTCCTTTTTCCTCTTCCATGCTTGCCTTTAGAAATAATTGATCCTCTATCCCTTTGATTGATACGCATTTCTTCTATCTCTTCTTCTGTCATCCATTTCCACAATACATATTGCGTTTCCGTATCATACACATAATATTTTCGTGTCTTGTCTTCTGCTTTTTTCATTCCCTTTACAGCTTCATTTACATTTTCAAACTGAAAAGCATTTTCTATTTTGCGAGTGGTCATAGTTCCACCATTTTCATTGTATGTAATGTATTTAGTTCCGTTTGTAATTACAATAGCCATAATAATTCCTTCTTTCCATTATAGGACAGCCATATTTCAGACTGCCCTTTTATTTAGCATTGTTTCCGTTTATCGTTCATCTGGAAAACAAACTGTAGTTGCGTTGTCTCCTACCTTTTCGGAGATTCTATTTGTGATAATCCAGATTTTTCCCTTTGAGGTATCATAAGCACCCATTACATATAAATCATCTGGATATTTCAACGCTTCTTCATTTGTCTTTTTATCTTCCTCGTCAAGATTTCCCCAGTCCTTAACCGCATATCTCTGTAATGCTACAGTAACTTCAACTGCAAATTTCTGTTACGCAGCCATTAACTCATTGATTGATTTTGTAACTATTACCTGTCCCATATTGAAAAATTTTGATGTTATCATATCTCTTTATCTCTCTTTCTCTTATATCAACCCAACCATACAAGCCATTCTGTAAAATGGATTCTTTGCAATTTCCCGCATATGTTCTGCTTTCTGTCTCTCTTTGCGTTCCATCCTATCCATGATTAGAAGCCTAGTGCTAGTAATTTTTGCAGCTCTATCTTACATAGATAATCATAATAATAAAAAGAAATAGCATCCCAACCGACCAAAGTTAGATGCTATTTCAAATTTAGTATTCAACTGAGGGCAAAATCGGATATTACATCCGATTCGCTTTCTAAGTAGATTATACAATGGGGTGCTTGAGAAATCAAGCACCCTTTTTAATTGTCCTGTTTCTTTCCACCATGCAGCCCTTCATTAGCCCATGTTGCAACCTGTTCACCAGATACACCATAATAATTGCTCATGAAATGCATATTTCTTATCACAGTCATATAAAGGCTCTCTGACGCTCTCTGTGGCTCATATAGGCATTTTAAAGCCATTTATGTATATTTTTACCTTTGTATTTTAAGCCACTAAAATAAGCACTCATCAATCATATTTCTACAACTGATAAGTGCTTATTTAGATGTCCTAATGTTCTATTCGATTTTTATTTTGGTATGCATTTAAGGCATTGTAATTAGTAAATATTATGCCAATGGCAAATTGGTGTCATATCCGATTTACTTTTTAAGCAAATCATACAGACCAAGTTCTTTGAGTTTTTCTATAATAGACAATGTATAGTCATTTCTGCTCCCTGCATTATATAATTCAACAGCCTCGTCATAAGACATATTGTAATTGCTGCTTAATGTATCTGTTATAATCGTTTTCACAGCGTCCAATGCCTCTGTACATCCTGCATCATTTGCATTATCCGCATTTACACTGCATCTTCCAGCTGCACATACTAATGAATCCAGCGCCATATCTTCATTGCTATTCTTCTTGAAGGATTCATATGCTTCATATTTTTCTGATACTGATGCAAGGATCTGGACTTTTTCAAACATTCTTTCGTTTTCTCCTTTTAACGAAAGTCCACTCATTTCGCTATAAGCTTCGACATATTTAGAAAATGCCTCTGTGTCATTTTCCTGTATTCCGGCTATAGCATCATTGTATGCAGTCTTTGCATTTTGAATCGTGACTGAATTTCCAAGCAGGCTTGTGCATATCATTACAAATGCAAATAACGATGCCACGAAAACACAGATAAGAATAACAGGTCCTTTTGGAAGTTTTGGACTGTTATCCACTTCTTTTGGTTTTTTCTCTTTTGGCTTTTTAACCTTTTTAGGTTTCGGTTCTTTTGCCGGCTTTTGCTTCTTTTCTTTTTTAGGTTTCTTTTTCTTTTTTTCTTTATTTTCAGATGCTTCCTGGCTCTCAAGTTCTTTTAATATCTGCTGGTTTTCTTCTGATAAAACCTCGGCCTGATTTTTTGCATCATCTGCATTATCTTTTTGAGGTTCTTCTGTTGTGCCTCTTTCCTTGAAAAGAGCCTCAAGTATTCTGGCAAAGAATCCCTTTTTCTTTTCTTTAGCCGGCTGTTCATCCGGATTATTAATATTTCCACTATCCTGATTTTTTGCTTCCATTTCATTTTTAGCGAATTTTTCAAACTCGCTGTCTCCCTCATCCTCTGATACTTTTCCGTCTTCTGATAACATATCCCCTAAATCTGCAAGTCCTCCATTATTTAACAGGTCTATAAGATTTTCTCCTGCATTTCCTGCCAGATCAGGTTCTCCTATATCTGAAAGCGGAGTTTCATCTGCATCAGCAGGAGTCTGTTCCTGCTCTTGTGATGACGCAGGCTCTTTTGCCTGCTGAACAGCTTCCGGTGTATTGTTATCATCTGACTCAGATTCCACATGAGGTATCTCATCGCCGGGTATCTCATCCAGGATGAAATCATCCTCTTCATCACCCAGCTGATCATCAAATGATTCCATCGCACTGTCTAATTCATTTATTGCCGCATTATTTTCTGCCCTATCATCCTGCTGTGGCACCTCGTCGGGTATTTTAAATGAATCATTTTTTTCATTTTCAGAAAGAACTTCCTCAAGCGTAGCATCAGATTCCGATGGTGCAGGTGTCTGTACATCTTTTATTCCTGTCTGTTTTTCTGAAAAAGCGTCATTTTCGAGATCTCTTTCAAAATCTGATATGTATTCATCATAGGCATCGCTTTCCAGTTCCTTTTCAAACTTTCGCAGAAAATCATCCTGGGAACTTGTATCTGTCTTTGATGGTGTATCTGCTGCATCATCAGATTCCGATGGTCTTCCGTTCATCGAATTAAGAAGATTATCAAGATAATTTTCTGTTGATTTCATGTTTTTGTCGTCCATAAATAATCTCCATTTAAACTACTTTAAGGGATGTAGCTTTCCACCACATCCCTTAAAATATTTTCTCTTTATTTATTCGTTCCAATAAGCTTGTCTATTGCATCTACAAGTTGTCCGATCTCCGGCTTTGTAAGCTGTGCATCAGCTCCAAGCTGTTCTCCTTTTATGCGCATTTCTTCATTGACAAGTGATGAGAAAATTATAACAGGGATTTCTTTTAATGCTGCATCGCTCTTTACAAGCTTTGTAAGTCTGTGTCCATCCATAAGCGGCATTTCAATATCTGTGATGATACAATTTAATTTTTCGGTAATATCTCCTGCTGCCTTAAGCTCACAGATCTTATCCCATGCCTCCTGTCCGTTTTCTGTGACTATAAGCTTTACATATCCTGCTTTTTTCAGACAGTCTGTTATAAGCTTGCTAAGAAGCGAAGAATCCTCTGCGATAAGTATTGTCGAATCGCTTCTATCCCTGCTTTCCATATTGTCTATGTCATTTACTCTCAGACCTGTTTCCGGACTTATTGATGACACGATCGATTCAAAATCAAGTATGACAACAAGCTTATCATTCATCTTTATAACACCCGTTGCAGTACTTCCGTCTCTACCCTGGATAGTAGAATCCGGTTTTATTATATTCTCCCATGATACTCTGTGTATTCCTATAACTTCGTCTACATGGAATGCTACATTTAATTTGTTGAAATTGGTTATGATAAATAATCCTTTTTCATCTGTCTCCGGTAATCCAAGACATTTTTTAAGATCAATAACTGTTATCATTGTATCACGCGGCATAAATATACCTTCCACACTTGGATGTGAATTTGGAACCGGTGTAACCGGTGTGTACTGCAAAATCTCTCTGATCTTTGCAACATTTATTCCGTAATGATTATCTCCTAATGTAAACTCTAATACCTCTAATTCATTGGTTCCTGACTCTAAAAGAATATTTGTATCCATAGAAATTCCTCCACCCTTCATTTATGATTCGTATTTATAATTCTACTGAATAATCCTTATCGTTCATATGTACCATCAAAGATACGCTGTCACTCTGTGGCTGCAGTGACTGTGGCACCTTAAACAGCAATACTACATCTACAGAAGCTCCTGCCTCTATTGTCCCCTGATATGTGGACAGTGAATAGGTAAGGAATGTGTTCTCCGCTTCATATGACTCACTGCCGCCAAATACCGCCTTATAAGTATGTCCATTATTAAACGCATCTACTGAAACAGCGCTATCTGTCGGATTTGATATCGTAAATTTTAAAATAGCATACTGATTTCCAGCTCCTGCCTCCAACGAATAAACTCTTCCTTCCTGAAAGTTATCTGCTGTATCAAGACCATTGTACACCACAGACAGGCTGCTTTGTCCAAGCGCATCGGCTAATGAAACTTTTTCTGTCTTGTCTGTTTGTTCATCTGTAGTGCCGGAATTATCCGGCTGTTCTGTTTCCTGTTCTTTAGTCTGTTTTTCATCCTCGTCACCAGGCTGTGCCGATGTCATTCCATCTTTTTGATATATGTTATATTTTGAAACGGCATATGCGGCATAATGAACCACGACATCCTGTTCATCTGCCGTCATCTCATACAGTGAAGTTCCACATCCTGTAAGACTGAATGAAAAAACGAGTCCCATGAGCATAGTACATAATTTTTTTCTTTTCATTTTCACTGTGACTTTTCTCCTATGTTTTATATTCATAGTACCACATTTTTTAACTGTTTACAATACATAATTCCAGTTCAAACCAGAATTCTACTCCATCCTCCCTGTTTATCACTCCACATTTCTGGTCGTGAAGCTCCATTATGGCTTTTACTATAGATAATCCTATCCCACTTCCACCATATTCTCTGGTCCTGGCCTTATCTACTTTGTAAAACTTGATCCATACTTTGTCAAGGGAATCCTCTGGTATCTGCTTTCCGGTATTAAACACACTTACTCGTAATTTATTATCCACCTTTTTGTAGGATACCACAATCTCTTTTCTGCCTTCGCAGTGATTTATCGCATTGCTTATATAATTTGTCAGCACTTCCTCTATCTTGAACACATCACCCCAGACATATTCATGTCTGCTATCATCAAACACGATATTTATATCGTTTTGTGCTGCCATAAGTGATGATGAATTTATAACTCCTGCTATAACTTCTGTTATGTCAAACCGCTCAATTTCAACTGTATCCTTGCCAAACTCAAGTTTGTTTAATGAAAGCAGCTTCATTACCATGCGGTTCATCTTGTCCGTCTCATCCATTATTACTTCACAGTAAAAATTACGGCTCTCCTCATCATCATTGACTGCATCCTTAAGTCCCTCCGCATATCCTGATATAAGTGCGAGCGGTGTCTTAAGCTCATGTGATACATTTGAGAGAAATTCTTTCCGCATCTCATCTATTTCTTCTTTTTTCTTTATATCACGTTTTAATTCATTATTTGCTATTTTAAGCTCTGAAATTGTATGCTCAAGTGCACCAGACAATTCATTCATGTGTTCACCGAGTTCATCAATTTCCCTTGCTCCATGTTTTGTATGGATATATTCTGCTTCAAAATCAAGTGCAGCCATCCTCATTGACAGATTCGACAGGCTGCGTATCGGCCTTGATAAATTACGTGCAAGAAATACGATCACGATAATACCTATTATAACTGCAACAAATCCTCCTATCAAAAAGAACTGGTTTGAAACGTTTACGCTTTCCCTGATACTTTCTATCGGAGTTTTCATATATATATAATTACCATCAGCCAGTAATGTATTTATTATAATGTAGTCAGTTCCAAGGTTTGAATCCCTCTGCCTTATGATCTTTTTACTGTTATATTCTGCCGAATACTTATAAAGCCCCGCTTCAAACAGCAGCCCCATTATCTCCTGACTGTCAGCAGGTCCTTCTATTACTACCTTGCCATACTTGTTAAATACAACAACGTCTATATTTCCTCTCGCACATTTTTTCTTTAAGGACAGATTAAATTGTGAATCCGAAAGATCATCATCAACTGCTGCACGATTTACCATATCGTACACTGAAAGCATTTCTTTTTCTTTGCTGTACACATAATATTTTTCAAGCAGCGTGTTATTCATGATCCAGAAAATCCCGACCACACCTATTACAAGTATGAGCATTGTGAATACGAGCTGAAACGACAAAGATGTTTTCTTTTTCATGATCATTCGACCTCAAACTTATATCCAAGGCCCCATACGGTCTTTATATAATTTCCCTTGTCCATCATTTTACTGCGTAGTTTTTTGACATGTGTGTCTATGGTCCTTGCATCTCCAAAATAGTCATAACTCCAGACAGAATTTAGTATTCTTTCCCTGGAAAGAGCAACTCCCTGATTATCTATAAAATACTCAAGAAGTTCAAATTCCTTAAAGCTTAAATCTATATTTTTTCCTTCGATCGTTACTGTATGCGCTGTTTTGTCCATTTTTATGCCTCCGACCTCACGCACATCGGCTTCCTGCCCTATTTTATTAGTTCTGCGAAGCAGGGCAGTAACCCTTGCGACAAGGATTTTCGGTGAAAAAGGCTTTGAAATGTATTCGTCTGCGCCAAGTTCAAATCCGTTTAATTCGTCACTCTCATCACCTTTCGCTGTGAGCATAATAACAGGTACTTTCGAAGTCTGCCTTACTTCCCTGCAGACCTCCCAGCCATTTAATTTCGGCATCATGACATCGAGTACTATGAGCGCTATGTCCTTATCCTCATAGAATTTATCAAGCGCTTCCTCTCCGTCTCCAGCCTCTATCACCTCATAATTTTCTCTTACAAGGAAATCTTTTACAAGTTTTCTCATTCTGCTTTCATCATCAACGACAAGTATTTTTATTCTTTCCACTGTGTATCCGCCTCTTTCTGATCTAATGCCTGTTCTCTCTCGTCAAGCTGCTTTTCCCACGCCTCATATTTGTTTACTATCTCATCCTCATAATCTGTTATATAAGGACTGTGTCCGCTCACATATGTGATCGTAAAAAGTGCAACTATAACAACCGCAAAAATAATAGCAAAAAAGAGTGCAATATGAAATTTCTTTTTGTATTTCATTTCATGCCTCTGCCTTAGTTTTTCCTCATCAGGTATCCGTATACAACGGATGTCCGTGTTTTCTATATATGGGTTTGCATAAAGATACTCCTGAAGCTCTATCAGGAAAGCAAATCCGACCGCCGTCTTAAACATTCCCGGTCTGCTAAGCTGGGTATACAGTTTTGCGACCTCAAAGGGATCATCCATTTTTGTTTTTTCTTTTATATATTTAATACCATTTTTTTCTTTTCTGGCAATTTCTGCCATATCTTCCGACTCAAAATCGAAACCATCAACTCTATACATTTTATACCTGTGTCCTTTGATTTATCATGCTTGCAAGATATCCTGCCCCAAATCCATTGTCAATATTTACCACACTTACACCACTTGCGCAGGAGTTCAGCATTGATAAAAGTGCCGCTACTCCTCCAAACGATGCTCCATATCCAACACTTGTAGGCACTGCTATTACCGGGCAATCAACCATTCCTCCAACTACAGATGCTAATGCCCCCTCCATTCCTGCGATCGCTATCACAACATTTGCATTTATAAGATACTGCGAATTTGCGATCAATCTGTGAACACCTGCAACTCCTACATCGTACAATCTAAGTACTTTATTGCCGTAAGCTTCTGCCGTAAGCGCAGCCTCCTCAGCAATATTGTAATCACTTGTCCCACCAGTTGCTATCACTATCTGTCCGTTTCCTGACGGCTTAGGGATTCCTCCGACTATGCCTATCTGTGCTTCTTCATAGTAATCAAACTTTATACTTTTTGATAGCTTACGGGCTTTTTCTTTTGATATTTTGGTAATAAGGATCCTGTCCTGTCCCTGCCGGTTCATTTCATTTACTATTCCACTTATCTGTTCTGCAGTTTTGCCCATTCCATATATAACCTCTGCGACTCCCTGCCGCAGCTCCCTTTGCGTATCAACTTTTGCATAGCCTATATCCTGAAATGGTTCAAGTTTAATTTTATCGACAGCGCCATCAACTGAAAGCTTACCTGTTTTTACATCATTTAATATTTCCGTAAGTTCGGATTTTTTCATTACTTATCCCTCTCAACTATCTCTCCGGAACGATATGCCCCGATAAGTTCCTTCAGATCACTTATTTTCTCACGCATCTTTTCACCGACATCCGTATCTCCGACAAGGATTCTTTTATCCATATTTTCAACTGCTTCCCGCCTTGAAACTATATCTCTTTCATCTCTTACAGCTGTTTCAGGTGATTCAAATGGTTCATGTGCTGTAAGTGTAAGTCCATAAGAATTATATATCAGTGTATATCCGGCTATTCCGGTTCTTCTGCGATATGCTTTAGAAAAACCACCATCGATCATAATAACCTTTCCGTTACTCTTTACAGGACTCTCCCCTTTCATTCTGTGGACAGGAACATGTCCGTTTATTATATGTACCCTCGATCCATGTAAGCCGAATTCTTTCAATACTTTATCTGCATATTCCGGTTTTTTTATGTATTCATAATAGGAATTCTTAGTTTCTGTTTTTAATGTTTCATCATCTACAAAATATCTCTCAAATGTGGACATTTTTTTCCTGCCATACAGCGGGGAGTATGGTGCCGTCCATATATACCACATAATGTCGACTCCTTTTTCTTTTTCCAACGGATCATCTGAGAAAAATGCCTTTCTGACATATGTCTCAAGCACATCAAATAATGCCTTTCCACTGTATAATCTTCCATATACGTTTACTTTTGCAAATTCTCCATAATCATCAAACGGAATACACCCGTGGAAAAGAAGATTTCCATTGTAGACTTTGTACATACTTCCTTTTTTAAGCAGAAGTTTAACATGCGTCTTTAATTTGTCACAATGTATAAAAGATGAGCGGAGACGGTTCATAACTTCCTCTTCTTCATCTGTAAGCCTGTATGGATCATCTGGATCTATCGTAGGGAAATATGTATCAAGCATTTTATATGTCTTCCCCTCTATCTCAATAGTTCCTTTGACATAATCTATATGCTCAAGTAAAAGCCTGTCGTTCATACCATATTCAGGCCATTTTTTTATGAGCTGTCCCTCAAGCTTAAATCTGATCATGGCGATCGCCTTGTGCATTTTTTTTGTAAGGTCATTTTCGATATTATCAGTTCCAACAGGTGCTACCTTGAATACAAACCTGTCACACGGATCATCTGCATAAGCTTTCATCGCAAATGTTGCAAGCGGCAGCATATTTATTCCATATCCTTCCTCAAGCACATCGAGATTTCCATATCGTATGCTGTTTCGTATCACAGTTGCGATACAGGCAAGGTTTCCTGCCGCTGCACCCATCCATATGATATCATGGTTCCCCCACTGGATATCCAGAGAATGGTAGCTGCACAGCCTATCCATTATAAGATGTGGGCCGGCGCCCCTGTCATAAATATCTCCAAGCACATGCAGATGATCGATTACAAGCTGCTGTATGAGTTCAGACAGCGCATCAATAAAGTCCTCCGCTGTTCCAAGTTCAACTATTGTATTTATGATCGAGTCATAATACGCCTCTTTATTTAGCACCTCAGGCTTTTCTGTGATAAGTTCCTCTATCACATATGCATAATCTTTTGGCAGTGCTTTTCTTACTTTTGATCTTGTGTATTTTGATGATACAGTCTTACATACTTCTATAAGCCTGTACAGTGTAGTCTTATACCATAAATCTATATCTTTTTCTTTTTTTCTTACAAGCTCCATCTTTTCGCGCGGATAATATATAAGTGTTGCAAGTCCTGACTTATCTTCACTGCTTAAAGTTCCTCCAAATACGTCATCTATTTTTTTGCGTACCGCACCTGATCCGTTCTTAAGGACATGCGAAAATGCATCATATTCACCATGCACATCCGACAAAAAATGTTCCGTTCCTTTTGGCAGATTTAAAATTGCCTGTAAATTTATTATCTCCGTTGATGCATTTCCTATTGTCGGATACATCTCCGAAAGCTGTTCTAAATAATGTAATTGTATCTTATCCACCCTTAAACTCTCCCTTATCAGACTTCGTAAAATTCGTCCATAACTTCTTTGACTTCCTTTTCAAGCCTGTCATTTGTATATACGCATTTCATTATAGCACGCTTGATATTATATTCATAATTTGTTCCTTCACATTTATCCAATACCTCACGCAATGTAAGCTGCACAAGTTCGACATTATGTGTATCTTTATCTATAACAGCGCTCTCATATACTTTCCTGTTGTAGTTTTTACTTACAACCTCATATTCCATAATAGCCATTTCACGCCATTGCCTAAAAGTAAGTGACATAAATCTTCCCCCTTATCTGTGGAAACCTTTTATCTGTTTCCCAGCTTTTTGTCAATGCAGATAATGAAAGTTTTATTATCTGCTCTTATGTTATTTTACCAATTGCGGCTGTATGAATCAATGCCGGAGCAAGGACTTTTTAAAAATTTCAAATAAAAAAAGTGCAGCACTCTTAATGCGCACTTTTTTTATTTAAACTTCAACATTTACTTTCTTTATATTATTCTCCTTTTAACTCTTCTCTCCTTTCATTCTTAGAAAATAAACATTTCCATTTGACAGTAATTGACGTTTCCTATATATTTAATTTGTGTTTTGACAATAATCATTATATATAAGCACGAATTTCATTTCATGCCTATAATTTTACCTTTTTAACTATTTTTTTTAAGGAGTGTAGGTCAAAAATGAACCATACGGAAATGGCAGATAACATTTCCACCAATCTTGAGATTGAACGAAGCCGTCTTGGATTAACACAGGCTCAGTTCGCAGAGAAACTGGAAATGTCCTTATCATCTTACAAACGGATAATAAATTGCGAAACTACAAAGCTGGATGTCTATACCGCATACCTTATCTACAAGATAACCGGAAAGTATACATGCGAGCTGGCTGGCTACAGGGACTCATACATTGATGTATGAAAAAAGCTGAAATTTCTTTCTAAAAGACAGTTAAATTACATTGATGCGCTGACAGATGCAGAACTAGCGTTCTCCAATTCGATAACGCAGTCCGGCAAAAACCCTGATGATTATATTCCTGTTCTTATCCCTACAGGCGATATGAAAGACGGCATGTATCTTGACTCATGCAATTCCGAAGATATCAATATATCACATTACCGGAAAATCTTTGGCAGTGAGCTTCATTTTGGCATTAAAATAACAAGTAATCATCTTCATCCGGTATACCATAAGGATGATATTATTTTGATCAGCCGCAATCCAATACGGGATGGTGATACAGGTATTTTTTTAAACACGCAGACACATTGTGCATACATAAGAAAGTTCCATCAGACATCCCCCTGTTCACTTGAGCCTATAAATAACTATGGCGAAACATTCTATGTCGACAGCAACGATGTTGATGATATGAATAGGTGGATCAAATTCGGTTATGTTCTAACAAAAATAAGATAAAATAAAAAGGCAGATGTCCTCTCTGACCGCCAGCATAATGCTTCGGTACCGGAGAAAGCGTCTGTCTTTTTAATGAAAATAAATATCCCAAAGCTGATGACGGGAATCGAACCCGTGACCCCTTCCTTACCAAGGAAGTGCTCTACCTCTGAGCCACATCAGCCTGAAACGATGTCGTTTCAACTAAATCAGTTTACAATACAATCTGTTGTTTTGTCAACTGGAAAATATAAAATTGCAGACTAACTATTATAATATCCCAAAACCTTATTTACATAATTCTGGGTTTCAGTAAATGGGGGTATCCCGCCATATTTTGCGACATTTCCCGAACCGGCATTATATGCAGCAAGTGCCAGTGAAGTATCACCATTATACTTGTCGAGCAGTTCAGATATGTATTGGGCACCTCCCATTATATTCTGATATGGGTCGTATGAATCAGAAACCCCCAGCTCTGCTGCTGTAGCCGGCATAAGCTGCATGATTCCGGTTGCTCCCGAATGGCTGACACAGGCTGGATCAAAATCAGATTCACATTTTGCGATCGATTTTAAGAATTTGGCATCCACACCATATTTTTCGGCTGCTTCATCAAAAATCGCATCCAGTTCTGCAGAACATTCAAGTCCCTCCCCACTTTGCGAGACAGATGTTGTATCACTTGTGGACGTACCGGCTGCTGCATCAGATGCATCATAAGATTTAGAAGAAACTGCTGTATCCGTTGGACCGGATGATACAGGCTGTACGGCATCAACTACTGTTTCATTAGTTGCTACCTGGATATTTATCCCATACTGATCAAAAAATCGCTGGACAACGGCACAGTCAACCGAACCATTTTCGCTTTCTTTGACAAGTTTATCTATCATGACAGCTGCTGTTGCTTTTTTTGCAGTATCAAAAACCTCGCTAAAGCTGGTTTCAGATGATGCAGCAGACGTACTTGCGTTTGGATCATCTGTCCCTGAGGCATTTGCCGTATTGTTTAATGATTCTGTATCTATATATGATAAAACCTTTATATTCATATGTATTCCTTTCTTTTTACCTTAGGTAATAGCTATTATAACATAAAAATCATTGAAAATATAGTAAATATGTTGTAACCTATTTTTAGATTTTATTATAGATAGGAGAACATACATGAAAAAGACACCATTTGTTACAAAGGAACAGATCGAAGAAATAGTAAAAACATACCCTACTCCATTTCATCTGTATGACGAAGCCGGCATCAGAAAAAATGCCCAGGCTGTCAAGGATGCATTTTCATGGAATCCGGGATTCAGGGAATATTTTGCAGTAAAAGCTACACCAAACCCATATCTGCTTAAGATATTAAAAGAATATGACATGGGATGTGACTGCTCATCATATACAGAACTTATGCTTGCAAAATCATGTGGATTTGATGGAAAACACATCATGTTTTCATCAAATGATACACCTGCTGAAGAGTTTGCATATGCAGACAAGCTTGGCGCAATAATAAATCTTGATGATTTTACACACATTGATTTTCTTGAAAAGACAATAGGATATATTCCTGAAACAATAAGCTGCCGTTTTAATCCGGGTGGAGTATTCAAACTTTCAAATGGCATCATGGATAACCCTGGAGATTCAAAATACGGAATGACAAAGGATCAGCTGTTTGAAGCATTTAAGATCTTAAAATCAAAGGGCGCAAAATATTTTGGGATTCACGCATTTCTTGCAAGCAACACGGTTACAAATGAGTATTATCCACAGCTTGCTAAGCAGCTTTTCGAGCTTGTTGTCGAACTTAAAAACGAGACAGGATGTGACATCAGATTCGTCAACCTGTCAGGCGGTGTCGGTGTTGCATACAAACCAGACCAGACTCCAAATGACATAAAAGTTATCGGCGAAGGTGTACACAAAGTATATGATGAGGTTTTAGTTCCTGCAGGCATGGGAGATGTTTCCATATATACCGAGATGGGACGTTTCATGCTGGCACCATATGGCTGTGTTGTCACAAAAGCCATTCATGAGAAACACATTTACAAAGAATACATAGGTGTTGATGCATGTGCTGCCAATCTCATGCGCCCGGCAATCTATGGCTCATATCATCATATTACCGTACTTGGAAAAGAAGATGCCCCATGCGACCATGTGTATGATGTTGTAGGTTCACTTTGTGAAAACTGTGACAAATTCGCCGTAGATAGAAATCTTCCAAAGATCGATATGGGCGATTACCTTGTGATACATGATACAGGCGCACATGGATTTTCTATGGGCTATAACTATAATGGAAGGCTCCGTTCAGCAGAGCTTCTGCTCAAAGAGGATAAATCCGTACAGCTTATAAGAAGAGCAGAAACACCAAAGGATTACTTTGCTACATTCGACTGCTTTGATGATATAAAGATCGAAGAGTAATCAATAACTATTATCAGCCATCTAAAAATCCCATTGAATTTATATTCAATGGGATTTTTTTATGCTATGACAAACAAAAAATCGGTTATGGCATACTTAAGGAAGGAAAAGTCCATAACCGAATATCAAAAGCGTATATTCATAAAAATGATATACGAATAATTTTTAGTCGGAACTGAAAGCACCCCAACACTTTTTGTTAAAACACAACAGCTCCTTTTGATGATTTAATGATATCATCTAATTGTGTCATAAATGTATCCATGTACTAAATATTTTCTTAATTTTGAAAATAATATAAGAAATTTTTATAGCTCTAATATGTACTTTTCATATGCATTTATAACTGTCGTATCACCAACATGATCTATACGCTTATAATTACGTCCATAACACATATGGACATGTCCATGGACAAAATACTTCGGTTTGTACTCTTCTATTAATTTATTAAAGATCTCAAAGCCCTTGTGGCACATGTCCTCGCCATCATTTAAGCCTCTCGCCGGAGAATGGGTAACTAATATGTCAAAACCTTTTTTACGCCATATTTTCCATTTAAGCTTTTTTACCCTATGTGTCATCTGCTTTTCAGTATATTGGTTTTTACCTGGTTTATACCGGTTGGATCCGCCAAGACCGACAAATCTCACTCCTTCATATTCGTATACCTCATCTTCTATACATGTACATCCTTCCGGTGGATTCATGCTATATTTATCATCATGATTTCCATGTACATATAACACCGGCACACCTACCATTGTCGTAAGAAACGACAGATAGCTTGCTTTTAAATCACCACAAGAAACGATCACATCGATTCCTTCGAAATCTTCTTTTTTAAAATACTCCCAATAGACTTTCGATTCCTCGTCAGCCAAGAATAATATCTTCATTATAATTTCTTTTCCTCTACACCTTTTAGTTCAACAACTGTTTTCGCTTTATCTATCAGTGAATCCATGCTTGGTATTGTACCTGTCACATTGTCAAGAAGCCAATCCATATTCATGATATCCTGATGTGTCATTTCCTTCTGGTCTTTGTTTCTCAATACACCATTCTGATCGTATATCCTGCCATAAAACGGAGCTATATCTCCTTTTGAAATATCGCTCTTTAAATGATCTACAATGCGTTTAAGACCATATGGAACATGCTTTGAACATATAAGATCTATAACCCCTGATGAAATCCCCCACCAGTAATTAAGTGCCTTTGACTCTGATGAGCCCTCGTTCTTGTAAGATCCTGCCAGAACGCTCTGGAGAAGTTTTTCATAAAAAGCCCCCCAGTTCCATATAGGCATAACAAGATTAAGTGCCTCTCCTTTTTCGGTAGTCTTATAAAGTCCAAAATTTCTTGATGCATCATTCGGGGTAATGATATCCTGGTCTGAAACATAATGTATATCATTCTCGGCAAGGAATTTATCTCTGTCGTATCCTTTTGTCGTCGACCATGCCAGATATACCTTTGCCCTTGGATTTACACATTCTACACCAAGTGCGAAAGCATTTATGTTTGCGATCATACCATATATCGGATAATCTGCAATATATGCCACCTTATCATTATCAGTAAGTGATCCGGCTATAATCCCGGATAAAAATTTTGCCTCATACATCCTGCCATAATATGTCCTTATATAAGGATGAGGCGCATTGAGTGAACAGTTTAATATTATTACATCCGGATGCGCAACTGCAACCTTTAAACTGTTATTCATCATCTGTGGCCCGACACAGAATACTATATTTGCCCCCTTTTTTATTATGTCGTTTAATACATCCTCCACATTGTTTTCATTTACATCTGTCACGTACGATGTTTCAAGCTTGTCAGAAAAAGTATCGTCCAGATAATTCCTTCCAAGCTCATGCGAATATAGCCATGCCGACGTTTTAGGATCCCTCGGATATAAAAATACAACCTTAAGTTTCTTAGGTGTCTGTGGAATAAGATAATTAAGCAGACTTTTCTTTTCCTGTACCTCAGTCGGATCAAGAACAAGATTTACACTCTGATGCTCTGCTTCGGCTGCAAATTCTTTCCACACTCTTATGATATTTGTGTTGTATTCACTCTCTGACATTTTAAGCATTGCCTTAAATCCGTATACTTCCATGAATACAGTTATCGCATCACCTAATTTTATTGAAAGTCTGTTACCACCACGGAAATTGTAAACCTTAGAAAAATCAAACATCACTTTTGCAAATTTTTCTTTTACGTCTTCATTCCATCTGCCTTTATGCCCTACAAGTGCCAGAAGCTTGTTGGCATTTCCAAGTTTTGAGAATTCCACTGAGCAAAGTCCGGTAATCTCATTAAACTTCATATACTCATAGTACAGTCTGATATCATAATCATCAGACATTTTAGGTATTTTTCTCGTAACATATGCAGGTATTGATACCGCATTGTAATATTTAAGCACACTTACCCTTTTATTTCCCTCGAGCACATAATATCTGTTCATATACTCAAAAGCCTTTATCGGATCCCTTATGCCTTCATTTATCTGTGCATCTGCCAGATTTGACCATTTGATTGCGAACTCTGTTTCTTCATCTAAGATCGGCATGAAATTTGCCGCAAAGGAATAAGTTCTGCCAAGGGTACTCGTTCCGACAACAAATTCGAGCGGAACATGTACAAGTCCCATATTCTGTTCTGTTCTTATATCAGCCTGTGATAAAATTTCATCCAGAACCGGAAGATATGGAAATTCTCCTCTTGAAATCCTGGATCTATATTCTTTTTTTCCAAGCTTTAATGCCTCTGAATATTCTATTTCACCCATAATTTAATCTCCTTTTAAATATATTTTACCATATTTTGAAAAAATTTAAATATTTCCTTTGCTATTTTTGATTTCTCTGATATAATATATGTTAGGAAATAGGTACCACCACACGGAGGAGCACAAATGGAGAAAATCACAAAAGAACAAGCCGACATAATCGGCGAGGTTGCTAACATCTGTACCGGCAATGCTGCCACAGCTTTGAGCATGATTCTTAACCATCCTACCAATATAACAACTCCAAGAGTTGATGTACTCGCAGAAGAAAAATCTTTAAGAAGCGATGATCATATTCTGGTAAAGGTTCCTTACACAAAAGGACTTGACGGAACCAACCTGCTGGTACTAAGAGTTCATGATGCACTTGTTATCGCAAACCTTATGATGGGAGGCGACGGAACAGATGTATCTGCAATGTCTCTTGACGACATAACTATTTCAGCAATTTCTGAGGCAATGAACCAAATGTGTGGCACCATAGCTACTTCTATGGCTTCATTACTCAACACACCTACTGATATAGGCTTTCCTCTCATCAACTCAAAAGACCGTAAAACTTTTGATATACCGGAGGAACTTTGCAATGGAACCGACATAGTTAAGGTAACTTTTAAATTAACAGTTGGAGAACTTATTGACAGCGACCTATTACAGTTGTATCCAATAAGCATAGTAAAACAGATTATCAAACAGGAGGTTTAACAAAATGGCTAGAATTTTAATAGTTGATGATGCAGCATTTATGAGAATGATGCTGAAGGATATTCTTACAAAAGGAGGTTTCGAGATCGCCGGTGAGGCAGCTGACGGTAACGAGGCAGTCGCAAAATACAACGAGTTAAAACCGGATCTTGTAACTTTGGACATCACAATGCCTAACAAAGATGGTATTCAGGCTCTCAAAGAGATCAAGGCCGCAGATCCTAATGCTACATGTGTTATGTGTTCAGCAATGGGTCAGCAGTCAATGGTTATTGATGCTATCCAGTCAGGTGCAAAGGATTTCATTGTAAAACCTTTCCAGGCTGATCGTGTCCTTGAGTCCATCAGAAAAGTTCTCGGATAAGACAAATCCCAATTTGAAGAATCTTCAAATTGGGATTTTTTTATAACATTCTTAATTTTTCCAATGCCTTTTCTTTTATTATCACATCTGCATGCTCATCAAAATATGCTTTTCTCTGGGCTCCTGCCATAATATCATTGACATACTCATCTGCCGTAACAGACATCCTTTTTACTTCATCTTCCTTTGCACCGGATAAATCCATTGCAAGATAATACTTATCATTGTCTTTATACAATGTCGTATCTGCCCTGCATTCCAGCTTTATATTTTTTACAAAACTGATCAGATCATCAAAATTTTCCAGTTCAAATAAGACTACCACATCTGATGATACATCGCTGTTTTCTTTTTTTTGACTTTCCCGGATCTTTTGTCCATGCTCTGATATGAGGTCGTTGACAATATCCTTAAGATGTTCCATCATTCCTTCTGACACAGGATGCTCTGAAAATGTAAGTGAGAGCGTATGGTTTGACAGAAAATCAGCCCTTACCGTTTTAACTCCGAAATCAAATTTCATCTCAAACTCCTGCTCTGCCATATCGAAAATCTGATTCATAAACTCCTGGGTACGTTCTCCATTGCTCATAATCTCTTCCATTGTAAATCCGAGATCATATATCTCTTCTTCCGAAATAACACATTTTATAGTGTGCTCACCTATCCGCGAAAACTTCATATCTCTCACCTACTTTCTTTTTAACTTCTGCCGGATCCTCTGCAATGCATTGTCTATTGATTTTGGTGTTTTATCCATTATCTGCGCAATCTGAATGTAATCATTGCCATCAAGATAGAGCGATAATACATTCTTTTCCATTTTACTCAGCTGTCCAAGCAGATGTTCCTTAAATTCATCAAATTTTTCCTGTTCGATGAGTATCTGCTCCGGACTTAACAGATCCTGCGTTAAACAGTCCTCCAAATTGTATGTTTTTGTCTCATCCTGCGAGAATGAAACATATGTATTGAGCGGTATATGCTTTTTTCTGTTTGATGCCTCAAGCGCTGAATACAGCTGCCTTGCTATACACAGCTGTGCAAAATTATAAAAACCTGAATCCTTATCTTCTTTGTAATCGCGGATTGCCTTGAATAATCCTATCATGCCTTCCTGTATAAGGTCTTCGGTCTCTCCGCCTATCAGATATAGTGCATTTGCTTTCTTGCGGACAAGCGGCTTATACTTTTTAAGGAGATAATCCATTATAGGATCATTTCCTTCCCTAAGACATCTTATAAGCTGTTCATCTGTATACAAACTGTAATCTTCCAAACTGTCGCTCCTGGGTTTTCCCTTATTTTGTTAATCTCTGTCTTACTATTTCATATGCAAGCACGCCGGCAGCTACAGAAGCATTTAATGAGTCAATATCCCCCTTCATCGGAATCTGTGCTGTCATATCACAATTTTCTTTTACAAGCTTACTGACACCATCTCCCTCATTACCGATCACAAGTCCTATCGGTCCTGTGAGATTTAAATCATACATAACTGTACCATCCATGTCTGCACATACGAACCACATTCCTTTTTCTTTTAATTCTTTGATCGTATTTGTGATATTGGTAACCTTTGCAACAGGTGTATAGTTGATAGCCCCCGCTGATGTCTTTGCTACCGTAGGTGTAAGGCCCACTGCCCTGCGCTTTGGAATGATTATTCCATGCGCTCCTGCCTGGTTTGCAGTTCTTATGATCGCACCCAGATTATGTGGATCTTCTATGCCATCAAGAATTATTATAAATGCTGGTTCACCTTTTTTATCGGCATTTGCAAGTATATCCTCAACCTCTGCGTATTCATATGCTGCTGAAACAGCTATGACTCCCTGATGTTTTCCCGTATCAGAAATCTGGTCAAGGCGATCTTTATTAACATAATTAATGATCGCATCATGCTTTCTTGCTTCACGCGTGATAGATTTTACAGGGCCATCCTGACACCCGTCAAGCACATATATCTTGTCGATCGTTTTTCCCGAACGGAATGCTTCAAGCACAGCATTCCTGCCCTCTATATAGTTTTCGTGAAAATTTTTCTTTTCCTCTGTATTGTTACTTTTATCCATATTAAATCCTTTTCTGCTTCATTGATCTATGTCCAGATGCATTATATTTCTATTCCGATCAGCTGCGACTCCAAGCTTTGTCAGTTCCACAACACGCTCGAAATCATCACTTAGGTAAAGATATCCCATCAACGCTTCAAGCCCTGTTGCCTTTCTGTAATCCGCCATTGTTGCATTTTTGCCATTGTAGGCGATTTTGCATTGCGACCCCTCCTGTATATATCCGCTTCTTCTTTTGTGAGGTGAGGCTCTAATGCTTCTATCATGACTGCCTGTGTATGTGCTTTTACTATGTTGCTTGTATGTTTATGCAGCTGGCTTGCCTTGGTATTGCCTTTTCCGACAACTACAGAGCGGATGACTATATCAAATATACCATCCCCTATGTATGCCAGTGTAAGAGGCGAATATGTCCTTATATCAACATCTTTTATTCCGAATTGTTCCTTGATATATGAATCTATCTTCATCTTATACAAGCTCCCATTTAACGCCTTCGCGCGTATCCTTTATAGCTACACCCTTAGTCAAAAGTTCTTCTCTTATCGCATCCGCTGTTGCAAAATCCTTTGCTTTTTTTGCTGCTGCACGCTCACTTATCTTTTGATTGATAAATGCCTCAAGATCACTGTCCACTGATGCTGCTCCATCAAGCAATGCTTTTCCTGATTCCATAAGTCCAAGGTCAAGCACCTTTTCAAAATCTTCTACAAGTGCAAGTTTTGTTTTATCTGATATACCCGCCTTTAACATATCATAAACTATAGTTATAGCCATTGATGTGTTAAGGTCATTGGAAACTGCTTCTGTGAATTTTTGTTTAAAATCATCAAATGCGGCCTCATCCACAGTTCCTTCATCCTTAAGTTCTGCAACACGCTTTGCAAGTTTATTGTATGCAGCAACCGCATTGTCTAATGCATCAAACGAGAATTCAAGCGGTTTACGGTAATGTGACTGTAAACAGAAAAATCTGTATGCAAGTGGATTATACCCCTTTTCCTGAAGTACAGAAACTGTAAGGATTGCGCCTTTTGATTTGCTCATTTTTCCTGCCCGGTCATTTAAGTGATTTACATGGAACCAGTATTTACACCACTCATGTCCTAGGAAGCTTTCTGACTGTGCTATCTCATTTGTATGGTGTGGGAAAATATTATCAACTCCACCGCAATGAATATCAACATATTCTCCAAGATGTTTCATACTGATGCATGAGCACTCTATGTGCCATCCCGGATATCCCACACCCCAAGGACTGTCCCATTTAAGTGCCTGATCCTCGAATTTAGACTGTGTGAACCACAGAACAAAGTCATTTTTATTCTTTTTGTTTACATCTTCTTCAACATCATCACGGACACCGACCTGAAGCTGCTCTTTTTCTACTGCTGATGAAAATACAAAATAATCGTCAAGTTTAGATGTGTCAAAATAGACATTTCCACCTGCAAAATATGCATAGCCCTTTTCGATAAGAACTTCTACCATATTGATGAACTCAGGGATACAGTTTGTAGCCGGTTCAACCACGTCCGGCATTCTGTTATGGACAGCTGTAAAATCCTTAAAGAATGCATCTGTGTACTCTTTCGCTATCTCCATTACAGTCTTGTGCTCACGCTTTGCACCTTTTAGCATCTTATCCTCTCCGGTATCTCCGTCACTTGAAAGATGTCCTACATCCGTAATATTCATCACACGTTTTACATCATATCCTACATATCTGAGCGCCTTTTCAAGTACATCCTCCATGATGTATGAACGGATATTTCCAATGTGAGCAAAATGATATACAGTAGGGCCACATGTATACATGCCGATTTTTCCGTCTACACGCGGAATAACTGTATCCACCTGTCTTGTAAGTGTATTATAAAACTTGAAATTATTCTCCATTTTGTCTCCTATATCTCCTTATATAAATATATGCGTAACCGTTTGCTCACTTCACATGCATGAAACGAACACGCACTATAAAACTTTTATTGCTGATGCGTACAACCGCCGCATCCACTACAGTTTCCTCCAACTGCCATGCTTGCCTCATAGAGTCCGCTGAGTGAGCATACAGCCTGTGATGCTATACCTTCTTCTCTGCCTGTAAATCCAAGCCATTCCTCTGTAGTTGCCTTTATGTTTACCTGGTCTGCTGATATTCCAAGTGTCCCGGCGACATTATTCTCCATCTGTTCTATAAACGGACGAAGCTTTGGCTTTTGCGCAATTATCGTTGCGTCAATATTTTCGACAATATAACCTTTTTCAGCAATAAGATCCCTTACATGTTCCAGAAGTTTCATACTTGAAATTCCCTTATATGCAGGATCTGTATCTGGAAAATGCTTTCCTATATCGCCAAGTGCTGCTGCTCCAAGCAGTGCATCCATTATCGCATGCACAAGCACATCCGCATCTGAATGTCCTAAAAGACCGAGTGTATGTGGTACCGTAACACCACCAAGTATCAGCGGTCTGCCAGCTGTTAATTTATGGACATCATATCCCATCCCTACTCTCATGTAGTACCTCTTTCTTTTACTATTTTCCATTCCGGTCTAAAACCATTATGCCGTATACTTATGCATCCAGTCCACTTTAAACATATAGAAAAGAAATACTATCGAGCTTAAACTCCATGTAATAGGATAAGCCCAGAATACGACCTGGATTTTTGGAATGATACCTGTAACTATTGTAACATAAGTTATCCGAATAATACACCAGCATGCCAGCATTACAAACATTGGGACTGCAGATCTGCCTGCTCCACGGAGTATTCCTGCTGCAATATGTGAAAATGCAAGCAGAAAATAAAACAAGCTTTCCGTATGCGCCTGCAATATACCATAATCCATGACAGCTGCGTGGCTGTCAAACAATCTGACAAGCTGTGGAATAAATATAAACACTATTACTCCTATAAGCTCTGCCAGTCCCAGTCCACACGCTATTCCAAAACAGGCTCCCTTTTTTACTCTGCCGGTCTGCCCGGCGCCTAGATTCTGGCTTATAAATGTGGTAAGTGCCATTGAAAAACATGTGATCGGTAAAAATACAAAACCTTCTATTTTAAAATATGCTCCGCAGCCTGCCATTGCGGCACTGCCGAATGCATTTATATTTGCCTGTACTACAACATTTGCTATCGAAATGATCGAATTCTGAAGCCCTGATGGCAGTCCGATATTTAATATCTGGACAAGTATTCCTTTATCAAACGCTATGTCTTTTATGCATACACGATATACATCGTCAGTTTTTATCAGCTGCCTCATGCAAAGCGCTACTGACAGGAACTGTGATATGATCGTAGCAAGTGCCGCTGAACCGACTCCAAACCGGAATATACCTATAAACAAAAGATCAAGTATTATATTTACCACTGATGATATTATCAGATAATATAATGGGTGTCTGCTGTCTCCAACCGCCTGAAGAATACCCATACATACATTATACATTATAACTGCGAGTGAGCCAAGAAAATAAATTCGAATATACCGGACAGATTCCACAAAAACATCATCCGGTGTGCCCATAAGTGACAATATCTGTGGTGCAAATATCACTCCGACTACTGTCATCAATATTCCACACAATATTCCAAATGCAATATCAGTATGCACTGCTTTTTTTATATTATTGTAATCCTTTGCCCCAAAAAATCTCGATATAACAACTCCTGCACCCATCGCAGTCCCACTGAAGAAGCCAACCAGTAAAAATATAAGGCTTCCTGTTGATGTAACCGCAGCAAGAGATCTGCTGCCGAGAAAATTTCCAACCACAAGTGAATCCGCCATATTATAAAGCTGCTGGAAAAGATTTCCCAAAAACATCGGCACTGCGAATCTTACTATATTTTTAGCTATTGATCCCTCTATAAGGTTTATCTGTGTGTTCTTTTTCATATTATCTATTTCCCCCACAATATTAAATCGCCCCGGCAATGCGGGGCGATTCTATTATATACACATGTACTGTATATTGTCTATGCAAGAGCTGCTGTGATGATAGCCATTGAGTAAACCTCTGCAGCGTTACATCCGCGTGAAAGATCATTGATAGGAGCATTAAGTCCAAGTAAGATTGGTCCGTATGCTTCGAAATTTCCAAGTCTCTGTGCGATCTTGTATCCGATGTTTCCTGCATTGATGTCAGGGAAAATAAATGTATTTGCATGACCTGCCACCTCTGACTCCGGACACTTTGTACGTGCTACACGAGGTGCGACTGCTGCGTCAAACTGGATTTCACCCTCGATTGGAAGATTTGGATATTTCTCTTTTGCCTTGTGAGCTGCATTTCTCATCTTATCAACATCCTCGCCCTTTCCTGAGCCAAGTGTTGAGTAGCTTAAGAATGCAACCTTTGGATCGATACCGAATATCTTTGCACACTCTGCTGACTCTCCTGCTATCTCAACAAGCTCGTCCTCTGTAGGATGTATGTTTATAGCACAATCACTCATTGCAAGGACTTCGTTCTCGCCTGTAGCTGATGGACGTACAAGAATGAAGCATGAAGATACGATAGTGTTGCCCGGTTTAGTCTTTATAAGCTGTAATGCAGGACGGACTGTATCAGCAGTTGAATATGTAGCGCCTCCGAGAAGTGAATCAGCAATACCCATTTTTACAAGCATTGTACCAAAATAGTTAGCTGACGAAAGGATTCCTCTTGCCTGCTCCGGTGTAACACCCTTGCTCTTACGAAGCTCGCAAAAAATATCCACCATTTCATCCATACGGTCAAAGTTCATAGGATCGATGATTTCTGCTCCACGGATGTTAAAACCGCTGTTTTCAGCACTTGCATTGATTTTATCAGGATCTCCCACAAGAATTGGATGTAAGAAGTTGCTTGCAAGTAAACGTGAAGCAGCCTCAAGGATACGTGGATCCTCACCCTCTGTAAATACGATTTTCTTTGGGTTCTTTTTTAAGATGTCGATTAACTGTCCAAATCCAAACATGATTAATATCTCCTTTATTTATATAAATTAATTATTGGTTTATCTGAGCCTGCCAGTTTACTATAGTGAAATAAATCCATTTTCATTTCATCATTGATACTATCTGTTGCAAGCCACTAACTATAATATACTCATTTTCTGTGAATATCAATAATTGTTAAAAGGTTATCAAGATGTTCGCAAAAAAATCCAATCCGCACAGTAAAAGGGCTGACAGCGTTTTTTTCCTCTGTCAGCCCTCTTATTGAGAATTATTTTCGATTTTATTTTGGTAGTTAAATAATGATCTTTTGGTTATAGTCTAAGGAGTCTTTTTACTAAGCGAGCGCCTTAAATGCCTCGTCAAGGTCTTCGATGATATCATCGATATTTTCCGTTCCTATAGAGAGACGGATCGTGTTTGGTTTGATACCCTGATCTAAGAGTTCTGCCTCATTGCACTCTGAATGGGTAGTTGATGCAGGATGTATGGCAAGCGACTTAACATCTGCAACATTTGCAAGGAGTGAGAAAAGTTCGAGGTTGTCGATAAATTTCTGTGCTTCCTCTGCTCCTCCTTTGATCTCGAATGTAAAGATAGAACCTCCTCCGTTAGGGAAGTATTTCTTATAAAGCTCCTGCTGCTCTTTATCCTCTGAAATTGAAGGATGATTTACTTTTTCTACGAGCGGCTGATCTTTTAAGTACTGTACAACCTTAAGTGCATTCTCCACATGCCGCTCCACACGGAGTGAAAGTGTCTCGAGTCCCTGAAGGAAGATGAATGAATGTACAGGTGAGATCGTAGCTCCTGTATCACGAAGAAGGATTGCCCTGATATATGTAGCAAATGCTGCTGGTGCGCAGTCCTTTGCGAAGCTTACTCCGTGGTAAGATACGTTTGGTTCTACAAGCCATGGCCACTTATCATTCTGTGTCCAGTCAAATTTACCACTGTCGATGATAACACCACCAATCGTTGTTCCGTGTCCTCCAATAAACTTTGTTGCTGAATGGACTACGATATCTGCACCGTACTCGATCGGGCGGACAAGATATGGAGTTGCAAAGGTATTATCTACTATGAGCGGTATTCCTGCCTCATGTGCGATGTCTGCGATTTTTTCGATATCCACTACCTCTGAGTTAGGATTTCCGAGTGTCTCGATCTCGATCGCTTTTGTGTTTTCTTTGATAGCTGCCTTGATTCCTTCATAATCGAATGGATCTACGAATGTAGCTTCGATTCCGTAATCAGGAAGTGTGTGTGCTAAGAGGTTATATGTACCACCGTAGATATTTTTTGCTGCTACAATGTGATCCCCTGCATGCGCTACTGCCTGGAATGCATATGTAAGTGCCGCTGCTCCCGAACCAACAGCAAGCGCTGCAACGCCGCCCTCGAGTGCTGCAATTCTTCTTTCAAATACATCCTCTGTAGGATTTGTAAGTCTTCCGTAGATATTTCCGGCATCCCTAAGTCCGAATCTGTCTGCTGCGTGTTCACTGTTGTGGAACACATATGATGAAGTAAGGTATATTGGAACTGCTCTTGCATCTGTAACCGGATCAGGTGTTTCCTGTCCTACATGTAACTGTAATGTCTCAAATTTTAAATTTCTGTCTGCATAATGTTTTTTGCTCATTTTATATACTCTCCTTTTCCTGTAACTGGTTATTGTCTTATCTTTAATTGTGTCTGTTCCTTTGAACTGACCATATCATACCATCTTTGTAGGAAAAGTGCTAATACTTATAGTTAAGAGCCTGTTATAATTTTTTCTTATATCAGTTTATTCCACGATCCCGGCTTCTTTTTTCTTTCTTATCTCTTCATCTCTCTGCTTCTTTGAAAATACGCATCCACAATAATACTGTCTGTACATATTGTATTCTTTTGATATCTCTGTAGACTTTTTATACCCGTCCTTTTTTTTGAAATCAGAATACAGATATCCCACACCATATTCTTTTTCAAGCATGCCTCCTATTTCGTTAAGCTTTTCCGCATTTTTGAGCGGGCTTATTGATAATGTTGTCGTAAAGAAATCAAATCCATGATCTTTTGCGTATTTTGCACTTTCTTCAAGTCTCATCCTGTAACACAAAAAGCATCTGCTGCCCCCTTCAGGCACATCCCAAAGCCCCTTTGTCAGCTTGTAAAAACGATCCTGATCATAAATGCCTTCTATAAAATCTACATTGTTTTTTGTAGGAAACTGTTCTATGAATCTTTTTTGTTCTTTTGCCCGCATATGGTACTCATCCTCTGGATATATATTCGGATTATAATAAAAGACCGTAACCTCAAAGTACTCTGCAAGAGTCTGTATACAATATGTGCTGCACGGACCGCAGCAGCTGTGGAGAAGTACTTTTTTTGTTACACTGCCGCCGGCACAATTTTCTTTTATTATACGTTCCATCTCTTTCTGGTAGTTTATTTTATTCATATTGCTGTTCCTTCCGTATTAATTTTGTGTCCGGATCTTTACCCGAAAAGAACCGGAAGCATCACTTCCGGTTCCCTCACACTAATCCTCAACATATCCGAACATTAGTCTAAATATCTTTTTTCCTGTATTTGTCCTGAAAATCTTTTTGTAAGCTTTATCGATCGCTCTGTTCCCTGCATCATCTTCATACAGATTAACAAGGAAATCTGCCTCAACAAGAGCCTGATAATCAAGACCATCTATATTATCATATGTATGATGGTGTCCTATAAGAAAACAGATCCTCTCAACCATATAATTCTCAAATCCAAGCTGTGAAAGCATTTTCTGTGCCACTATAGGACCTTCCTGTTCCTGAAGCTTTCCATCACATTTTCCGTATTTTTCCTCTGCAATGCGGATTCCAATATCATGTGTGTATGCTGCTGCTTCGAGGATAAACAAAGATGTATCATCCAGATTTTCTCCGACTCCTATAAGCCTTGCATAACTGTGCACTTTTGTAAAATGCTGGATCCTCTTTGGATCACCATCATAATAGGCAATCATATCCATAAACAAATCATCTAACTGCTTCTGACTATAACCGTCGCTATCCATATAATTTTATTTCTCCTAATGTTTTAATAATATATTAAAAGATACTATAATTTTGTCCATATTTCAATACTTATTTTGCATCTCTGAAAATTCCGCGGAACGCAAACTCAGATAATGGCTTCTTATACAATAGTTTTCCGATCAGGTACTCTATTGCCCCACCTGCTAAGATCACAGCATATCCTATAATAATAAAGGTACCAAATCCCATGTTGCATATAAACTCATATCCGCCGTACATGCTTACCTTGTCAAGTACATTCATAGTTCCAACTAAAAGAACCAAAAATATAACGAAACCCGCCACAAAGTACTTATAGGATATAGCCGAAAAGATAAACATTATAAACAGCATCATCACAATTGTAAACAGATTAAACATCAGCATATCTTTATCCTGCGGATTGAAGTGTACAAGGATGACCCTTTCTATAACAAGGACCGTGTAAAGTATAATGTAAAGCACCGTACTTACAAACACCGGCAAATTGATCTGAAGTCTTTTTTTCATTGCGGAAGACTGCACCATTCCAGATATATCCATCGAAATTATCATCTGATATGTGAACAGACCTGACAACATAAAATAAAAGCCTCCAATCATATTTGTTCCATGCGAAAGTATTTCACTAACTAATCCGATTACTGTAAAAAGTGCCAGTAATATAAGATTCATTTTACATTTGTAGCTGTATTTTAAAAGTTTAAATCCTGTTTTTAAATTTTTGATCATATCAAATCTCCTCTATATATCTTTATATGAATTGCGCACCTTTGTTATCATGTGATAGTATGTTGCTATTATCGCAACAATAAGAAGTACTGCCGCAGCCGGCGGGAATACCCATTTTACCCATGGCCAGAAATTAAAATATGCAAGTATACATCCAAGTATCGCAGGTATTTCAAATGTAAATGCCATTATCATTATATATTGTGACATATCTATATATCTGAGCACATTGAGTGATGCGATGGAACATATGGCAACAACTGCTATCATTTCAAACAAAATAACCGGAAATCTTTCCGTATGTCTAAATGGTATTCCTGCTATCATAAAATAAATTGCGATCCTTGGTATCCTGACTAGTATATCCATAAGAAGACAATCTTCAAAATCTTTAATGCCATTATGGCCGGTTTTTAGAAAATCCATTCCAAAGCCATTCTTTTTGCATATGCATCCTATCCCGAAATAATCTCCACATATTTCTGCGAGTATCATAAAAATCGGGGGAAACATAGCAAACTGTATCAATATACCTTCTGCCAGAACTGCTGTAAGTATTCCAAGCACAACCGGGATAACTATATTCGTTACCAGCCTGTAATTACTATTTGTAAGCACTCTGTAATTTTGTATCATTTTATTTAACCTTTTCATTTATCCACCTTCATCATATTACAATTAACCGATAAACTATCTCATAACGATCTTTGTATTATTTTTCATCACCGCAACACTTATCTGATATAATGTAGGAATTTCTTTTGTAACATTAAGTCCTGCAAGCTTATCGAGATTTTCTGAAAGGCATATGCCTTCAAAACCATATGGATTTGTGGTTATGGTATAAAGAATGTCTTTTGCTTTCTGTGTATCTGCTGCATCACCCTTTATCACAATGTATTTCTCTTTCAGGTCTTCTACAAATCCCTGCTCAACGATCTGTCCGTTTTCCATGATTATCGCATAGTCTGTAACATTTTCCATATCAGATATATTATGTGTCGAGAAAAATACACTTTTTTCTCCGTTTCCGTTGTTTATATATTCACTTATAAGCTGGCAGAGTTTGTCGCGCATGAGTGGATCAAGCGGTGATGCCGGCTCATCAAGTATGAGCATATCTGTATCACGCGACAGCACTCCGGCAAGCATGAGTTTTACTTTCATTCCATCGGAAAAAGAACTATTCGGCTTTTTCATGTCAAGCTGTCCGTGTGGAAAAATTGCAAGCTCATCACAATATTTTCTAAACCTATCTTCCGAAAAATCTTCAAAGAGTATTTTGCTTATATTTTCAATGTCTTTGACTGTCCATTGCGGAAGATAGTACTTTCCGGTTCCGGTATATCCGATTCTGTTTTTTATATTTCCATTATCTTCTTTTTCTTTATCTGAATACCGCCCGAAAAAAGTTATATCCCCTTTATAATCAAGTCTTAATCCCGAAAGAATATTAAGAAGAGTTGTCTTTCCTGCTCCGTTTTCTCCGATAAGCGCAGTGGCAAAGCCCTTTGGAACCTTTAAATCATCTATATCAAGGTTAAAGCCCTTTAAATTTTTTGTTATATTGTTTCCTTCTATCGCATATTGTGTTGTCATCTCCATATCCTCCTGCTTTTAAATTATCTGACTATCCATATCAATAAGAGTATCAAGTGTTTCTCTTAGCTCATCCATTGAAAGACCTGCTATCTTTGCCGATTCGATCGCATCGTTAAGCGAACTTTCGACTTTTCTCAGATGCTGTTCTTTTATCATCTCACTATCCTGCGCATTGACATAAAATCCTTTGCCCTGAGCTGCTGTCACAAGTCCTTCCTGGGCAAGCTGCTCATATGCTTTCATAGTCGTTATAACACTTATCTTTAGATCCTTTGCCAAGCCTCGTATAGACGGAAGAAATTCTCCCTGTTTATACTTGCCGGCAAGGATATCCGTCCTGAAACTATCCGCTATCTGCTGATAGATAGGTACCCCGGAATTCTGCTTAAGCTGCATATTCTTCCTCCTGTTCTGCGTAACTGTTCATGTGTTATATATACACCATAAACAGTTATATGTCAACAGCTTAAATAAAAAAATATAAAAACCATTGATTTTTATATTATAATTTGATATTATAGATTCGCACGCCGATATGGCTCAGTAGGTAGAGCGACGCACTCGTAATGCGTAGGCCACCGGTTCGATCCCGGTTATCGGCTTAACATTTTAATTTTTGAAGCCTTGATCTTATTATAAGATCAGGGCTTCTTTTACTGTACAGAAATTTATATAAACAACATCAAATCTTCTCTTGACATTTCTTAATAATATATTAAAATGATTTCGTTGGTTTATTTTTAGTAAACAAAAAATCTATTATTAAGCACACATTTATGGAGTAAATATGGATATAGGACACAGAATGAAGGAGTTACGAATCCAGTATGGACTTACACAGCAGGAACTCGCTGACAGAGCTGAACTTACAAAAGGATTTATTTCCCAGCTTGAACGCAACCAGAACTCACCTTCTGTTGGCACGCTGCTTGATATAATCCAGTGTCTTGGCATGACTCCGGCAGAATTTTTTACAGATTCTGAGCCAGAACAGATAGTCTTTAAATCCGGGGACTATTTTGAAAAAACGGATGAAGAAAAAGGCAACACCATAGAGTGGCTTATCCCAAATGCACAGACAAATTCCATGGAACCGCTGCGCGTGACGATAAAAGCCGGCGGCACCTCCGAAATTTATCTTCCAAAGGAATGTGAAGAATTCGGATATGTCTTAAAAGGAAGTATAAAACTAAATTATGGTGGCAAAATGCATACCATAAAGGCCGGTGAATCATTTTACTTTTGTGCCGGCAAAAAGCATTTTATAAAAAACACCTCCTCAAAGGATGCCGTACTCATATGGATAAGCAATCCGCCTAGTTTCTAGTTCAACAAAACATCGTTTCGCAAAGAAACTACATATTACAATTTATAGAGAAAGGTTTACACCATGGGAAAAAAACTAATTGATTTTATTGACATCAGCAAATCTTATAATGGAAACACTGTCCTTGACGAATTAAATCTTTATGTAAGGGAGAATGAATTTCTTACACTGCTTGGTCCATCAGGCTGTGGCAAAACAACCACTCTTCGTCTTCTCGGTGGATTCGAAACTCCTGACAAAGGAAAAATCATGTTCGACTCCAAAGACATAACAAATATCCCTGCCAATGAGAGAAATTTAAATACTGTATTCCAGAAATACTCTCTTTTCCCTCATATGACAATAGCAGAGAACATTGCTTTCGGGCTCAAATTAAAGAAAAAAAGCAAAGAATATATAAATGATAAAATAAAATACGCACTTAAGCTTGTAAACCTAGACGGCTTTGAAAACCGCTCAATCGATTCATTAAGCGGTGGCCAGCAGCAGCGTATCGCTATCGCACGGGCTATAGTAAATGAGCCGAAGGTTCTCCTGTTAGATGAGCCTCTTGGTGCCCTTGACCTTAAACTGCGCCAAAATATGCAGTACGAGCTTATCCGTCTTAAAAACGAACTTGGCATAACTTTTGTATATGTAACACACGATCAGGAAGAAGCACTTACAATGTCCGACACTATTGTCGTTATGAACCAGGGCTATATACAGCAGATCGGAACCCCTGAAGATATATATAACGAGCCGGAAAATGCATTTGTAGCTGATTTCATCGGACACAGCAATATTATAGACGCAACTATGATAGAAGATCGTCTCGTAGAAATACTCGGAGTAAAATGGCAGTGTGTTGATGAGGGCTTCGGCAAAAACAAACCTGTCGATGTCGTGATCCGTCCTGAGGATGTGGAGCTTGTCGATCCGGCGGATGGTATTATAGAAGGTGATGTCACATCCAATATTTTTAAAGGCGTCCACTATGAGCTTGAAGTAAAAGCAAACGGCTATGACTGGATGGTGCACACAACAAAATATTTCGAGGTTGGCAGCCATGTCGGCATAAATGTGATACCTTTCAATATCCAGATAATGCACAAACCTGAATCTTCAGATGAAAAGGCGGTGGAAATCGATGCATAAATTAAAAAAACAGCTGCTTGCCGGCCCATATCTTATATGGATCATAGGATTTATAATCCTCCCGCTGTTTATGATAATCTACTATGCATTTTCAGACGGCAGCGGTGGTTTTACTATAGAATACATTACAGCCATAACAACATCTACAAATATACATGCCATACTTTTATCACTAAAGCTTGGTATTTTGTGTACACTTGTATGCCTGCTTTTGTCTTACCCGCTGGCAATGATATTAAATGGCATGAAGATAAAAAATCAAAGTTTTATCGTCTTTATCTTTATGCTGCCTATGTGGATGAATTTTATGCTCCGCATACTTGCCTGGAAACAGCTTTTATCCAAAAATGGTGTGATAAACTCAATACTTACCACACTCGGTCTTCCGGGCTTTAACATTATGAATACAACATCGGCCGTAGTTCTTGGAATGGTATATGATTTTCTTCCATTTATGTTGCTTCCGATCTACAATTCGATGAACCGTATCAAAAATGACTGGATCGAGGCCGCAAGGGATCTCGGTGCCAATAATATTATAATATTTTTGAAAATAATAGTTCCTCTTACATTATCAGGTGTGATAAGCGGAATTGTAATGGTATTTGTCCCATCGCTTACTTCATTTGCGATATCGCAGATACTTGGAGGAGGAAAAGTCCTTCTCATAGGAAATATAATCGAACAGGATTTTGTCCATGGTTCACAGTGGAATGCCGGCAGCGGACTTTCTCTCGTTCTTATGGTATTCGTACTCATAAGCATGGCAATCGTTAATCTGTTTGATAAGGAAGGAGATTCAACAGCTGTATGGTAAAAAAAATCGCATCAAAAATTTACATGGCACTTATATTTTTATTCTTATATCTGCCTATAATAGTACTTATGGTACTCTCCTTCAACAACTCGAGTTCATCAGTTAAATGGGGTGGATTCACACTTGACTGGTACAAAAACTGTTTTAAAAGTGAGAACATCATGTCTGCATTTTCTACAACATTGCAGATCACACTCCTTGCAGCCGTTATTTCCACAATAATAGGAACTCTCGCTGCCATTGGTATAAGCGCTATGAAAAAGAAAAATCAGACCATATATCTTGGCGCTACAAATATTCCAATGCTCAATGCTGATATAGTAACAGGAATTTCCATGATGCTTTTATTTGTTAAATTCATGGATCTGGGATTTGTAACCGTGCTCATTGCACATATCACATTTAATATCCCATACGTTATATTAAACGTACTTCCAAAATTAAAGCAGGCAAACAAATATACCTATGAAGCAGCCCTCGACCTTGGTGCTTCCCCTTTGTATGCATTCTACAAGGTAACATGGCCTGAGATCAGTTCCGGAGTATTTTCCGGATTTCTCATGGCTGTAACTATGTCTTTAGACGATTTTTCGATTACCTATTTTACAAAGGGAGCCGGTGTAAACACGCTCTCAACAATGCTTTATACACAGCTTAAAAAAGGTGTAAAGCCTGAATTATATGCGCTTTCTACTATTTTGTTTTTTACTGTGCTGCTTCTTCTTGTTGTTGTAAACATAAATTCCAACAAGACACCTGCACCAACATCATCAAGTGAAAAGCTCATTAAGCGGTTCAAGCGCCGCTCAGTAGTAAAACGTACCGTAAGCATAGCGATTGTATCGGTTCTTGTTATCGGATGCTTTTCTGTTTTTGCAGTAAATTCGAAAAATACGGGCACAGGCATGACGATCACTGTATTAAACTATGGTAAATACATAGACGAATCTGTACTTGACAGTTTTGAAGAAGAAACCGGACTCACTGTAAAATACGAAGAATATGAAGACCCTGAAGAAATGTATACAAAATACAAATCAGGTGCCATAGACTACGATATAATATGTACATCCGATTACATTATAGAAAAACTTATATCCGAAGGCGAAGTTCTGCCTATGGATTACGATAATATGCCTAATTATCAGAATGTTGAGCCTGAGATCATTGATATGTCCGCATCTTTTGATCCAAAGCACAAATACACTGTTCCATATTTCTACGGAACCCTTGGTATCCTGTATAACAAAAAGCTTGCTGACAAAAATGATCTAAGCAGCTGGGACTGCTTATGGAATGGAAAATATAAAGGTAACATGATAATGATAAATTCTGTACGTGATGCCTTTGCTCCTGCCCTTGAAACACTAGGATATTCCATAAACGAAACAGATCCTTCCAAGCTTGACAAAGCTTACGACATATTAAAAAAACAGGCTCCGGACGTGCTTGCCTACTATGTTGATGAAACATGCGATGAGATGGCTGCTGAAAATGCCTCTATCGCAGTGTGCTATTCAGGTGAAGCCGCATCGGCAATGGACATAAATCCTGATCTTGATTATGTTGTCCCTAAGGAAGGTTCTAATCTCTGGATCGACTCATGGTTTATCCCTAAAACATGCCAGAACAAATCCGGTGCTGAAGAATTTTTAAACTATATATGCAGCGATGAACCTGCAATGCTTAATTTTGAATATGTATACTATGCATCACCTATCAGATCGGTAATCGAAAACCAGGATGCTGATCTGAAAGAAAACGAGGCTGTCAATCCTCCAAAAGAAATTTTATCACGTTGTGAAGTATACCGTGCATTTACTGATGACGAGGCAGCCCTTTACAATACGCTATGGCAGAATCTAAAAGCCGGCAATTGATAAAAAACAGTTGCAATAATATTCAAATAATGATACATTTAAATCCACGGAATTAATAATTTCGTGGATTTATCTTTCCACAGGATCCTTTTAAGTTATGTCTTCTCAAATGAGAGGAGAAGCATGAAATATAAGGAGTTTTTACAAACAATTGAAACAGAAATAAAAAAGAAGCTTGAGGATGGTTACTCTCTTAAGATCCATCCCGTCAAAAAAAATAATGGCAAGATATATGATGGTCTTCTTATCATCAATCCGTCATTCAACATCGCCCCTGCCATTTATCTGAATCCCTATTACCACTGGTATCTCGATGGTGTTTCCATAAATGATATCGTCGACTCTATAATGTCATCATACAAAGAGGTACTTCCAAAACAGAATTTTGATATCACATCCGTATATGATTATTCGCTTGCAAAATCCCATATTATTATGAAATTAGTCAATTATGAACAGAATAAGAACGAACTCATGTCCATGCCACATGTAAAATATCTGGATCTGGCAGTCATATTCCTGTACTACATAGACAGTGCAGGCAGCGAGCTATGCACCTTAAAGATAACCAATGCACTTCTTGAGGAATGGAAGATTTCCATGCGCCAGCTTATGGAAGACGCCATAACAAATACCGAAAAAAAACTTCCATACAGTCTTATCAATATGGAAGATGTCGTTCCTGTTTCCAGGGAACTTATAAACTCAAGCGGCATTGATCCGATGATGCTTATACTTACAAACCAATACAAAATATATGGCGCCACAACCATGCTATATCCCGGAATACTGAAAAAGATATCCGATAAATTAGACTCAGATCTAGTACTTATTCCAAGCAGTATCCACGAATTTCTCGTTCTGCCCAGAACGATCCATGATGATATCCCTACTCTTAACAGTTTCATAAATGAAGTAAACAGTACTGAGGTTACTGATGAAGAAATATTATCGGATCACGTGTATATATACAGCCGGAAAAAACAGGCAGTAGAATACTAAATTAAAAAAAGACAAGACACCATGCATCTGAAATGCACAGTGTCTTGTCATCATGCTTTTTGTAATTATTCTGTTTTACGGCAGCTGTATTTTATTTTTCTGTCAGCCTATCATACAATGCTTCATATCTCCGGGCGGATGCATCCCATGAAAAATCTTTGTTCATGTCACGGACCATCATTTCATTCCACGCTTTTTTATTATTTTTAAAAACTGACTCAGCATATTTTATCACATGCAGCATATCGTGTGCATTATAATCCGTAAATGAAAAACCTGTTCCGGTATTTTCATATTCATTGTATGCCTCAACCGTATCCTTAAGTCCACCTGTCTCTCTTACGATTGGGATAGTTCCGTATCTCATCGCCATCATCTGGCCCAATCCACAAGGTTCAAACAGTGACGGCATCAGAAAAGCATCACATGACGCATATATCTGATGTGCGCGTTCTTCTGAATATCCGATGTAAACACTTAATCTGTCAGGGTATTTACTCTGAAAATAATGGAACATTCCCTCATACTGGTTTTCACCTGTTCCGAGTATACAAAACTGTATATCAGTAGTCTCTAAGATTTCATCCATGACATATGCTATAAGGTCGAAACCCTTCTGATCCGTAAGCCTTGACACAATACCTATAAGCATTGCATTTTTATCTGCTTTCAGACCATTTTTCTCCTGAAGCTCTCTTTTATCCAATTCTTTTCCATATGGTTTGTTTGTATCTTTATCAGGTGACATAAAATTGCAGCTTATATATTTATCCTTTGCCGGATTGTACACACTATAATCTATTCCGTTTAATATACCGCTTAAATGTTTCCTCCGCTCAAGCATAAGTCCGTCAAGTCCCTCTCCGCCTTCCGGTGTTGTGATCTCCTCTGCATATGAAGGACTTACTGTGGTTATCTCATCTGCATAGACTATTCCACCTTTCAGATAATTTGCCTCTCCATAAAACTCAAGCTCATTTGAATTAAAAATATGCTCCGGAAGACCGGTTATATCTGCAACCTCACGCATTTTCCATCTTCCCTGGAATCTCATGTTATGAATGGAAAATACAGTTTTTATATTTGAATAAAATGTATCTGATCCATATGTTGTCTTCAAAAATACAGGCAGCAGTCCGGTCTGCCAGTCATTACAGTGGATTATGTCCGGCTCAAAATCAATATATGGAAGCGACTCTAAAACAGCTTTTGAAAAATAAGCAAATTTTTCTACATCCTCATATATATTGTTATACGGCTTATCTCCTGCGAAATAAAATTCGTTATCGACAAAGTAGTATGTTATCCCATCATTTACTGCTTTGAAAATACCTGCATATTGTTTTCTCCAGTTTAAGTTTACATAAAAATGACAGGCAAATTTCAGCTGTGGAACAAATTTCTCATCCATACATTTGTACTTTGGAATTATGACTCTGACATCATATTTCTCTTTATCAAAATACTTTGGTAAGGAACCAGCCACATCTGCCAATCCGCCCGTCTTTATATAAGGTATTGCCTCTGATGAAACAATTAATATATTCTTCATTATCCATTACCTCCCAACTATATTTACCTATACATAGAGTATACCATATCATAAAGAGATAATGAATAAAATTGTTTATAATAATTATTACTTCATTCCAAGTCTGATCCTGTCTGTTATCAGTGCAATAAACTCGGAATTTGTAGGCTTGCCCTTTCCATGATTTATTGTGTATCCGAACATAGAATCAATTGTATCCATTCTTCCTCTGCTCCATGCCACTTCTATAGCATGACGTATCGCACGTTCAACTCTGCTTGGTGTTGTTTTAAATTTCTTTGCTATCGTAGGGTATAAAACTTTCGTTATCGAGTTGAGCATATCCATATCTTCAACCGACATCATGATCGCTTCCCTCAAATACTGATAGCCTTTAATGTGAGCCGGAACACCAACCTCATGAATTATCTCTGTTATTTCTGTTTCAAGTGATTTTACACTGAAACTTTCATCTGTTGAAAAAGCTTCTGCCTCACCGGATTTCTTAACATATACAAGTAAGACGTCCGGTCCGGTACTTTTATTTATCAGTTTGTACGCTTCCTCACTATTCTTTGCTGTTCCTATAAGCTCAAAGCTGTCGTTATCCTTAAAAAGTTTCCCTATTAATTCAAGCACATTTTTCTTTTCATCTGCTACAGCGACATTTAAATTGTCCATTCCAATCTCCCATGCCGCCAATTACTGTCAACACAAATTCTATTATTTTAGTATAGCACAATTTGTCAAAAAAACTCTATAAAAGTTTTATATATCTGCTATAGTCTATAATTATAATATTGCTGTTCACACCTAACAGTGTGAACAGCAACGATTACAGCCCATTTAAAATGCCTCTACGAGGCAGGGCTGTAATCACTCAATAATTAACACTATGGCTCATAGCTTGACAGCGCAGTGTCAAGCTTGCGTGTGAACATTAACATTATGTTTCTTCTCACACCTAACAGTGTGAACAGCAACATTATGTTTCTTCAAACTGTGAATTATATAATTCAGCATAAAATCCGTTCTTTTTTATAAGCTCTTCGTGATTTCCCTGCTCGATTATGTCTCCGTCTTTCATTACAAGGATAATGTCGGCATTTTTTATTGTGGATAAACGGTGTGCTATTACAAAACTTGTCCTTCCTCTCATAAGGTTATCAAGCGCCTTTTGTATCCTTATCTCTGTTCTTGTATCCACAGACGATGTAGCCTCATCAAGAATAAGTATCCTGTTATCCGCAAGTATGGCACGGGCTATTGTAAGCAGCTGCTTCTGCCCCTGTGAAACATTTGACGCATCCTCATTTAATTCCATATTATATCCACCCGGCAGTGTCTGGATGAAATGATGTGCATGTGCAGCCTTTGCAGCCTCTATAACCTCTTCATCCGTGGCATCAAGTCTTCCATAACGGATATTCTCCATTATCGTTCCCTTAAAGAGCCATGTATCCTGAAGCACCATTCCAAAAGCCTCTCTAAGCTGAGGTCTGTTATATTCCCTTACATCATGCCCATCCACAAGTATTGAACCTGAATTTACATCATAGAATCTCATAAGCAGCTTTACCATAGTAGTTTTTCCCGCACCTGTAGGTCCGACTATTGCCACCTGCTGGCCAGGCTCTACCTTTGCTGAAAAATCTTTTATTATCATATTGTCAGGATCATATCCAAACTTAACATGCGAAAATTCCACCCTGCCCTCTATATCAGAAACAGAAACCGGATCTTCAACAGTTATGTCTTCCTCCTCTTCCTCGAGGAATTCAAATACCCTCTCTGAAGCTGCAGTCATTGACTGAAGCTGTGTAGCGACCTGGGCTATCTGCTGTATCGGCTGTGTAAAATTCTTTACATACTGGATAAATGCCTGTATATCACCTATCGTGATAACCTTTTTTATCGCAAGTATGCCTCCTGAAATGGCAACCCCTGCATATCCAAGATTTCCGACAAACTGCATTATTGGCATCATAAGTCCTGATAAAAACTGTGATTTCCATGCAGATCTGTATAATACATCATTTGCCTGACGGAATGCAGATACAGTCTCTTCTTCTTTATTGTACGCCTTTATGATAAGATGTCCTCCGTACACTTCCTCTACCTGTCCGTTTATGTGTCCCAGATATTCCTGCTGCTGTCTAAAAAACTTCTGAGAATGTTTAACTACGAATGATATAAGAAATGCAGAAACCGGAAGAATAACTATTGATATAATCGTCATAAGTGGTGAAATAGAAAGCATCATGACGAGTGTTCCGATAAGTGTTGCCACTGATGTTATAACCTGTGTTATGCTCTGGTTTAAACTCTGTCCAAGTGTATCCACATCATTTGTGATCCTGGATAAAACTTCTCCATATGTCCGTGATTCAAAATATTTCATCGGCATGCGGTTTATCTTTTCAACAATTTCCTTACGCATCCTATAGCATGTCTTCTGCGTAATATTGGTCATGATAAGACCCTGTATAAACATGAACACCGCACTTATTATATATAGTCCTAGCGTAAAGAGAAGCACTTTTGCTATATAATCAAAGTCTATTCCTCCTGTACCGGAGATCTTATCCATAAGTCCCTCTGCAAGAGCTGTTGTCGCTTTTCCCATTACCTTTGGTCCTGCGACAGAAAACACAGTGGATGCTGCCGCAAAGATCATTACTATTACTATGGCAATCCAATATTTTCCCAGATATTTTATAAGCTTCTTTGATGAGCCTTTGAAATCCTTTGGTTTTTCTCCTACAAAGCCATGCCCCGGTCCCATAGGACCTCTATGTCTTCTTGCAGGCATTCCGTTTTCACTCATTCCTTACGCCTCCTTTCCACTATCTTCTGATAATCCAAGTTCTTTTGCTGAAAGCTGTGACCTTGCGATCTGTCTGTATACATCACATTCAGATAACAGCTGCTCATGGGTTCCTTTTCCTACGATTTTTCCCTCGTCAAGAACAATTATCTGATCTGCATGCAAAATTGTGCTTATGCGCTGTGCAACGATTATGACCGCAGCATTTGAAGTTACCTCTTCAAGTGCCTTTCTAAGCTTTGCGTCTGTCTTCATATCCAGCGCAGAAAAGCTATCATCAAATACATATAAATATGGCTCTTTTGCTATTGCCCTTGCAATTGCGAGCCTTTGTTTCTGTCCGCCTGATACGTTCGTTCCTCCCTGTGATATAGGGCTGTCATAACCTTCTGGTTTTTCGTTAATGAATTCCTCTGCCTGTGCAATGCCGGCAGCTTTTTTTATCTGCTCATCTGTTGCATCACTTTTACCAAATCGAAGATTTGAAGCTATCGTTCCTGAAAACAATATTCCCTTCTGTGGCACGAAACCTATATTCTGGCGCAGTTCTTCTAATGAATAATCTCTTATATCAATCCCATCAAATACGATCTTTCCTTCTGTAACATCATAAAAACGCGGTATAAGATTTACAAGTGTAGATTTTCCACATCCAGTACTTCCTATGATAGCAGTTGTCTTTCCCGGCTCTGCCGTAAAGTCTATATCATACAGGACATTCTCTTTTGCCCCCGGGTATTTAAAGCTTACATGCTCAAAGCTTATTTTTCCTTTATGATCGTCATTTTTCTTTGGAGACTGCGGATCATTTATTGAGCTTTTTGTATTTATCACTTCGTCTATACGCTCTGCTGCAACTCCTGCCCTTGGCATCATGATCGACATTGCTGAAAGCATCAGAAACGACATAACGATCATCATGGCATATGTAATAAATGCTGTCATCGTTCCGACCTGCATTGTTCCGTCATCGATACGTCCTGCTGCAACCCACACGATTCCAAGGGTAATACAGTACATTATCATAGACATGCCCGGCATCATAAATGTCATTACCCGGTTCGTGAAAAGCTGTGTTTTGGTAAGTATACGGTTTGCCTCATCAAACCTCTTCTCTTCCTCCTTTTCACGTCCAGAATGCCCTTATTACACTAAGACCAGTCAGTATCTCCCTTGATACAAGATTCACGCGGTCAACTAAAGACTGCATTATTTTAAATTTCGGCATTGCTATTCCTACAAGCGTAAACACGAATATCATTATTGCCGCAACAGCCACAACTATCACCCATTCCATGCCTGAATCAGTCTGAACGACCTTGATTATTCCACCTATTCCAAGTATCGGGGCATACAATATCATTCTAAGGAACATTGCTGTTACCATCTGGATCTGCTGTATGTCGTTTGTGCTTCGCGTGATAAGTGAGGCTGTAGAAAATTTATTTATTTCTGCATTGGAAAATCCTACGACCCTGGTAAATGTTTTTTCTCTTAAATCACGGCCTATGCCTGCACCGACCTTGGATGCTGCGAATCCTACCGCTACAGCGGCAAGGAGCATGGCAACTGCAAAAATAAACATTTTACCACCCATTTTCCAAAGATACTTAATCTGGATATCATCTATGTCTATACCTGCATTTTTATCACATGAGACAGCATATGCCACTCCCATCGACTTAAGTGTTGTGGTTCCGACTGAATCGATCTTGTCCTGAAGCTGTTCCCTCATGGAAAGGATCATGTCGTCCGTAAGCTGTTCCCCAGACATTTCCTGCATCTTAGAAGCCTCATCTGCAGTCTCGCCTGAAGCCTGCTCCTGTGACATCTGATATACCATAACAAGCGGCACGATCAGATCCTCATCCATCTCGTCAAGAGTCTTTTCATCCGCACTCAGTGCATAGCCATCATCTGTCTTCTCATAGCAGCCTGCAAATTTATCTTTTTCATCTGAAACCATAAAAAATTGTGCAGCCTCATAGTCTTCCTCTGTCATCTTTTCCGGAAGTATGTGCCCGACTCCGTGGTTCTGGATTCCCACATCGATGATATCCGATGTATATTCAGGCAGCGACAGATCACAAAATGCCTGAATTATGAGAAATACAATAATGAATAAAATCCATTTCCAGTACGGAATCATATTTTTAAATATCTTTCCCATATCGTTTCCTTTCCTGTAATTTACTTTTTGCAAAAACGCTATCTAATATTTTAATCTTTCATATTTTTTTATCAATTAAATTTCTATAAAGATTGATAAAAAAATGAACGTAAATTTTTACACTGTTCATTCTATATTATCTTACATGTTCATGTGTGAATAAATGATCCGAGCAATATTCCCTGTTGCCTGCACATTTCGAACAATATCTGAATGTAAGCTCAGGATTTGTAATTTCTGTACGTCCGCATATACAGCATTTGTGCTGTGATATACCGCTTCCTGGACGAGGCGATGAAAACTGTGCTGTGTACTGTTTCTTGCGTCGGCGCTGCTTTGCAGTCTGTCTGTACGATAACCTGTTTTTACATGACCAGACAAACACAAGGAGGTTTACAAGTGCAAGAACTATTTCTGTTCCATACATGATCCCTATTATCGTTCCATACTTAAAGTATGTATAGACGTCATATCCAAACATTATGAAATAAACTATAGTCATCCATTTCATCTTTATCGGAAGCACAAAATAAAGCCTTACCTCCGCTTCCGGCATCATAAGTCCGAGCATAAGATACATAGACATTAGAATGTAGTACATCGTAAGTCTTATAGGTGTTCCTCCAATTATATATATAAGCATTCCTGCTATATCGCTAAGAAGAAATCCGCCTATAAAATATACATTCATCCTGAATGCTCCTAGATAACTTTCCATACTGCTTCCGAGCATCCACAGACAGATAATAAATAAAATCCCCCAGAAGGATAATGACGCAGTTGGTACAAGTATCCAGCTTATGAGCCTCCAGATCTGTCCATGCAAAATAAGGTATGGAGAAAAACTTAAGTACTCAAGGGCTACATTTCCATTTGTCATATAAAGGCATGAGCCAATAAGGTTTGCAAGGATAAATATCCTCGTAATATTCGGTATAGCTTTGTTTCCTATTTTTTGTTCTAATTTATTAAGCCAGTTCATATTTTATTTAGCAGACATCTGTATTTAAATCACATGCTGCTTAAGCCTCCTTCTTATTCAGGTTTGCGTGTGAATAGTTTCAATTTACCTTTTATATTAAACTTTGTCAATGAACTGGAAAATTATTCACAAATTCTTTATAATTCTGTGCATTGTTTTTTGTCGGATGCTGTCGTATAATAAGGTCTGCTTATTATGTGTATGTGTCGGTAATTTAATAAGAAGAAATCCGATTAAGTTTACAATAAATGGAGGAAACAAAAATGGAAAACAACAGCTTACATAAGTTGGGAATAGACATAGGTTCTACGACCGTAAAAATTGCTTTACTGGATGAAGAAAACAATATTCTTTTCTCTGATTACGAGCGCCATTTCGCTAACATCCAGGAGACATTAGCTGGATTGATCCGAAAAGCCTATGAAAAAACAGGAGATTTCGATGTTTGTCCGATGATCACAGGTTCGGGCGGACTTACTCTGGCAAATCATCTTGAAGTTCCTTTCGTTCAGGAGGTCATTGCCGTCTCTACAGCACTTTCCTATTATGCACCCCAGACTGATGTTGCAATAGAATTAGGTGGTGAGGATGCAAAAATCATATACTTTGAAGGTGGTAATGTAGAGCAGCGTATGAATGGTATATGTGCCGGAGGTACAGGCTCATTTATTGACCAGATGGCTTCTCTTATCCAGACAGATGCATCCGGCCTAAATGAGTTTGCCAAGGATTACAAGGCAATATATCCTATAGCTGCGCGATGCGGTGTTTTTGCAAAAACAGATATCCAGCCCCTTATCAACGAAGGCGCAACTAGGGAGGATTTATCAGCTTCCATTTTCCAGGCTGTTGTAAATCAGACTATAAGTGGACTTGCCTGCGGTAAACCGATCCGTGGACATGTTGCCTTTTTAGGTGGTCCTCTTCATTTCCTCTCTGAACTAAAGGCTGCCTTTATCCGCACACTAAACCTTGATGAAGAGCATACTATAACACCTGACAACTCTCATCTTTTTGCGGCTATAGGTTCTGCACTTAACTATAAAAAAGAGTCACATACTACACTTTCATCCCTTATTGACCGCCTTTCTAACGGTATAAAAATGGAATTTGAGGTTGCCCGTATGGAGCCGCTTTTTAAAGATCAGGCAGACTATGATGAATTTTCTAAGCGCCATGGTAATAACCATGTCAAAACCGGGGATCTTTCTACCTACGAAGGCAACTGCTATCTTGGGATCGATGCCGGTTCTACAACTACAAAAATAGCTCTTGTAAGTGATGAGGGAGATCTTCTCTACTCATTTTACAGCAATAATAATGGAAGCCCGCTTGCAACAGCGATCCGTTCCATACAGGAAATATACAAAAAACTGCCTTCTGGCGCACATATAGTACATTCCTGCTCCACAGGATATGGTGAGGCTCTCCTTAAAGCTGCCTTAAAGCTTGACGATGGAGAAGTGGAGACTGTTGCCCACTACTATGCTGCAGCATTCTTTGATCCAAAGGTTGACTGTATCCTTGATATCGGCGGACAGGACATGAAATGCATAAAGATTAAAAACAAAACTGTCGACTCTGTACAGTTAAATGAAGCATGCTCTTCAGGATGTGGTTCATTCATAGAAACATTCGCCAAATCGCTCAATTTTACAGTTCAGGACTTTGCCAAAGAAGCTCTCTTTGCCAAAAATCCTATCGATCTTGGAACAAGGTGTACTGTCTTTATGAATTCCAAGGTAAAACAGGCTCAAAAAGAAGGCGCATCTGTTGCGGATATTTCAGCCGGACTTGCCTATTCTGTAATAAAGAATGCTCTTTTTAAAGTTATCAAATTATCTGATGCCAAAGACCTCGGAGACAACATAGTAGTACAGGGTGGTACATTCTATAATGATGCTGTACTTAGAAGTTTCGAAAAAATCGCTGGTGTAGAGGCTACACGACCTGATATTGCCGGAATCATGGGCGCTTTTGGTGTAGCACTTATTGCCCGTGAAAGACATGAGGCCGGTTACCAGACTACAATGCTTTCCATCGACCAGATAAATGAGCTTACCTACACTACAAAGCTTGCCAGATGCCAGGGCTGTACAAACCACTGTGTCCTCACTATAAACAAGTTTTCCGATAACAGGCAGTACATTACCGGAAACCGCTGCGAAAAGGGACTCGGAAAAGAAAAGAATAAAGAAAATATACCAAACCTTTTTGAATACAAAAACAAGAGGATATTTGACTACGAACCACTCGATCCAAAGGATGCACCTTACGGAACGGTCGGCATCCCTAGAGTCCTCAATATGTACGAAAATTATCCATTCTGGGCTGTATTTTTTAAACGCCTTGGTTTTTCTGTTGTTCTATCACCACAGTCGACAAGAAAAATATACGAATTAGGAATCGAATCAATTCCTAGTGAATCAGAATGTTACCCGGCAAAGCTTGCACACGGACACATAAGCTGGCTCATAAAGCAAAATGTAGATTTTATTTTCTATCCGGCGGTTCCATACGAGCGCAAGGAATTTCCAGATGCAAACAACCATTACAACTGCCCTATCGTTACATCATATTCAGAAAATATTAAAAATAATGTTGACGAGATAACGAGCGGTGAAGTAAAAATGCTTAATCCTTTCATGTCATTTGAGAGTGAAGATACATTATCGCAGCAGCTTGTAGAGACTTTCTCAAAAACTGCTTTCCATCTTCCAGAATCACAGATCCGTGATGCCGTATCCGCAGGATGGAAAGAGCTTGCCATGACAAGGCTTGAAATCCAGAAAAAGGGTGAGGAAGTCCTTGATTACATGGAAGATACCGGAAGACGCGGAATTGTCCTTGCCGGCCGTCCATATCACGTAGATCCTGAGATAAATCATGGTATTCCTGAGCTTATCAACTCTTATGGAATATGTGTGCTGACTGAAGATTCAGTATCACACCTCGGTGATCTTGAGCGTCCTCTCATTGTAATGGATCAGTGGATGTATCACACACGTCTTTACTCAGCAGCCAACTTTGTAAAGACAAGAGATGATTTAGACCTCATACAGCTTAACTCGTTTGGATGTGGACTTGATGCAGTGACAACAGACTGCGTAAATGATATATTAAACGGCTCCGGCAAAATTTATACATGCCTGAAAATAGATGAGGTAAACAATTTAGGTGCCGCCCGTATCCGTGTCCGCTCTCTTCTTGCCGCTATACGCGTAAAAGAAAAGACTCACGAAAAACGTACGATCAGGCCATCAGACTATGAGAGAGTCATATTTACAGAAAAAATGAAAAAGGACAATTACACTATCATTTGTCCTCAGATGTCACCTATACATTTTGACCTCTTAGTCCCTGCATTCCGTGCGGCCGGATACAATATGGTAATACCTGACATTCCTGCCCGTGAATGTGTTGATGTAGGTCTTAAATTCGTAAATAATGATGCATGTTACCCATCACTTATTGTTGTCGGTCAGATAATGGCAGCCGTAAAATCCGGCGATTATGACATGGATCATACTGCAATACTTATATCTCAGACCGGTGGAGGATGCCGTGCGACAAACTACATAGGTTTTATCAGACGTGCTCTTAGAAAAGCCGGATACCCTGATGTTCCTGTTATTTCAATCAATATGGTGGGACTTGAAAAAAACCCTGGTTTTAAATTCACACCAAGTCTTATCCAGCATGGTCTTTACGCACTTGAATTCGGTGACATCTTTATGAGATGCCTGTATCGTGTAAGACCTTACGAAAAAGAGCCAGGCAGTGCAAATGCACTTCATGAAAAATGGAAGAATAAGGTTATTGAGTTTGTCGGAAACACCAAAATGCTTTCCCACAAGAAATATAAACAGATGTGCCGTGATATCATCCGTGATTTCGACAATCTGCCTATGACAGATGAGGTTAAACCGCGTGTCGGTGTTGTCGGTGAAATACTCGTCAAATTTCTTCCGGCAGCAAACAACTATGTTGTAGATCTTCTTGAGGCAGAGGGTGCTGAAGCGGTTGTTCCTGACCTTACGGACTTCCTTCTCTACTGCTGCTATAATGCAAATTTCAAGGCTGATAATCTTGGTGCTTCCAAAAAGTCTAAGTTCTTAAACAACAGACTTATATCTTTCTTTGAATGGCTTAGAAAAGATGCCCGCGATGAACTTGCAAAGAGTAAACATTTTTCACCTACCGCATACATTGAAGACCTTGCGAAATACGCAAGCCCTATCGTATCATGCGGTAATCAGACCGGCGAAGGATGGTTCTTAACAGGCGAGATGCTTGAGCTTATAAAGCAGGGTGTTACAAATATCATCTGTGCGCAGCCATTTGCCTGCCTTCCAAACCATATAGTAGGTAAAGGTGTGATCAAAAAAATACGTCATGAATTCCCTGGTGCCAATATCGTAGCCATCGACTATGATCCGGGAGCATCTGAGGTTAACCAGCTCAACCGTATTAAACTTATGCTGTCAACAGCACAAAAAAATCTTACAAAAAATAAAGACAATATAGGATAATTGTACTATAATATATTATTATATACCTTAACATAATAATACAAGGAGCTTTAACTATGGATATCGATGTATTAAAGAACTGTGGTCGGACAAGAACATACTCAAATGGACAGATCCTGTGCCAGGAGGGAGAAACCGGACATTCAATGTTCATTCTTCTAAAAGGGCAGGTTGAAATTTCTATAAATTCTTTTTCGGACAATCCCCAGTCTCTGGGGGTTATGCCGGAGGGCAGTTTTTTTGGCGAAATGTCTCTTCTTGAGAGCAAGCCTCGTTCAGCTACAATAATAGCATGCTCTGATGAAGTTACTGTTCTTGAAGTTTCTGAAACAGATTTTTCAAAGCTTCTTCTCGAGGCAGCTTCTATCACATACAGACTTCTGCTGACACTTAACAACCGTCTCAACAATATGCTTGACCGCATTGAACCGGATGACAAACGATTTGTATTCAAATACAAGAAAAACCCTATATATACGACAATCCAGAAAATGGATGTCCGCACTTTTGATTCGATTGCAAAAAAAGATCCCGATTACGTGTGGGAGCTTTTGAAATATTTAAGTTCCTCTCTCGAGAAATTAAATCGTGAATATATTTCTCAAAAGAGTATCTGATATATCAACTTTAAAACACCATACACCATTTTTTTATACTATTTTCACGGAGATAATTTATATGAAAAAGCATAAATTATTTAATAAAACAGTATTTAATAAATCAAATACCCGCACTATTCCCATGCACGTAGCGATGACCTGTGTCATTGCCCTCCTGCTCGGTATAAGCGCGGGTATTTTGTCTTATTCACAAGTACTCCGTACACCGGATGAATACGTCACAAACTATATATATACATATAATCCGTTTTCCAAGGCTGATGACAGAATTACTCTGATATCAATAGACTCAGATACTACAGATAAATATGGTAACTATTCCAATTGGGACAGAAGCCTCTTATCTGAAGCAGTGGATATCCTATCAGATAATGATGCTGCAAAGAATTGCACTTGATGTCGATCTATCAGAAAATAAAACAACCGAAGGCGACAGATTAGTTTCATCCTGCAAAGAAGCAGGAAACGTTATTGCCATTGCAGATGCCTCATTCGATACTCACGACGATCACAGTGATATGAGCACACCAGAAGAAAACCCCGGCTCCACAGAACCACATGACTCTGAAAATATTGAAGCTGCAGATGACAACAATAACTATGATTATATCCCTAAAGACAGTAATATGAATCTGGCTAAGCCTGCCGATTCTTCAATGGACTGGTCAACACATTCCGCTATTGGCATAACTTTTCCCTATGACGATCTGCGTAACGTTGTAACTGTAGGAATATCAAATGCCATGCAGCAGTCAGATGATGGTTCTATCCGCTCTGCCGCCCTTACTGTAAATTATGACAGCAGGCAGCTGGACAGTTTTGCTTCGCTTGTTTACAGTACATACCAGAAATCCCAGGGACTTTCAATTGAATACCCATCACTTGATAATAATAATCTATTTGGATTTAACACTATTACCAATTTTTCAAGCTATAATATTATTTCTTTCAAAGACCTGCTCTCGGGAAATTATTCTGCCAGCGACTTTAATAATAAGATCGTCATGATCGGTGAACTCTCTGATGAAGGAAAAGATGAGCCTTATTTTAAGTTCATAAACTCCGATTATATGCAGCAGGATATAACTACGCAGGCTTCCATCATCCAGGCACTTTTGAATAACACAATAAAGATCGATGTATCACCTTTATTTTCTTCTATATTATATGCTGTTTTAATTTTTATCTTATACCTGGGAACGGCACGAAGGAAATCAATATTTACTACTATATTTTATGTTGCATCATGTATATGCACAGTTGCTGTCACAGATACTATTTATCAGCAGGCAGGATACAGATTTCTCCTGTTGATACCACTTATATACAATATTTTATCGATCATATGCAGCCTCATGCAGAATCTTTTATATACTACATATGAAAAACGCAAGATGGAAAATACTTTTAAGATGTATGTTGATTCACATGTCGTAGATCAGATAAGCGATATTGCCCCATTAGAGCTTGCATCTGTCAGCATGCGAAAAAAGGTTGCTGTGCTGTTTGTTGATATACGTGGTTTCACCTCGATATCTGAATCTCTCGAACCTGAAGAGGTTGTCGAAGTACTAAATGAATATTTCAGTATCGTATATGCCTCAATAATGGCCTGGAATGGCACTCTGGATAAATTTATCGGAGATGCAGCAATGGCAATATTTAATGCTCCTGATGATCTCGATGACTATATATTTAACGCAGTCTGCGCAGCCGATGATATAATGAAAGGCTTTATACCCATACGCAATAATTTCAGGAAAAAGTTTAATCGTGATATAAATTTAGGTATTGGTATCAACTCTGGCGATGCAATTGTAGGAAATATCGGATGCTATGGCAGATATGACTACACTGCAATAGGTGATACCGTAAACACAGCCTCCCGCCTTGAATCAAACGCCAAACCCGGTCAGATACTTATCAGTTCTTCTGTATTTGATAATCTACAAGGCCGTATAGATGTTTCACATATTGGAGCGCTTTCCCTTAAAGGAAAAAGTTCTGCTGTTGAAGCTTATATGATAGAATCCATAACAAAGCCTGACGCACCTAATGATCTTGCCAGAAAGGGGTTTTTACATGAATTACATTTATTGTATACCAAAGCTAAACCGACTCGATGATTATATTTCTTTTTCTAAAAATTATGATGCATGTTTCGAATACAATGATTTTTTCATTCCTTCAATACTTGATGATGTAAAAAAAACAGATGAAATAATAAATATTTACACATCACTTGACCGAGACAGAAGCAATGATACTCTTCATGGTGTTTTTCTTGATATATGCATAAACAGTGATGACCCTATGATATACAAAGTATCTGATCACCGAGTGCACCAAAGCCTTGATATAGCTCTGCGCCTTGGTGTCCGTGCTGTTATATTCCACACAAACCATATTTCTAATTTTAAGCTTAAAAGTTATCAGGACAACTGGCTTAACCGCAACGAACAATACTGGCGCCGTATTCTAAAAGAATATCCTGCACTTGACATATATATTGAAAATATGTTTGATATGGATGACTATCTGTTAAAGAAATTAGCCATAAAAATGGACAATGAGCCAAGATTCGGCGTCTGTCTTGACGTAGCACACGCATTTATAGGCACGCAGCCGCTTAACGAGTGGTTTTATGATCTTTCACCTTACATACGTCATCTGCACATAAATGACAATAATGGTATAGAGGATTCCCACAACCCGGTCGGATCAATGGATGTACCATGGAATCTATACAGGGATTATATACAATCGCTTCCTTCTGAAAAGCTTCCTTCTGTTCTAATTGAAGTGAATGATTATGATGATCTCGTATCTTCTGTAGAATATATGAAAGACAATAAACTTTATCCATTTTAAACAGAGAGCGAGCCAGCGAATGGGAAGTTCGCCGGCCCAGATTTACACTAGGAGCAAAGTTTATACTTTGCGGAGATAAAATATATATAGAAAACCAACAATAGTTGGTGATCTACCAAATTAATCATTATTCTGCCATTTATACAGCAGCAAGACTCTTTCCTAAAGCTTCACAATCAGCTTTAGCGTCATCATCCGGGGCGTCCTGGCATATAACACCTTCACCGCCTGCCACAGTAGCTCCTGCTGCTGTCATGCGGTCTACCCAGTCGCGCATCCACTCACCATCGCCCCATCCGTATGAACCGAACAATCCGATAGTTTTTCCTGAAACACTTGCTTCAAGTTCTGTAACAAAAGGCTCCATCTCGCTTTCTTCGAGTACTTCTGCCCCCATTGCAGGACATCCCAAAGCAAATGCTGTTTCATTTTTAAGTTCATCTATTGATGCACTACTGACAAAAACGATTTCAGCTTCTTTTCCTGCATCGGTAATTCCCTTAGCAACGGCTTCTGCCATAGCTGCGGTGTTTCCAGATTGTGACCAATATACTACGCTAATTTTACTCATTATCTGCCTCCTAAACAGCCACCTTACGTGGTTCATCTTTATATATTTCCAGTATAAGCTGCATATCGATATCATCAGCTAATAACTGAATTATACATTCCTTGGATTTTTCAAATTCATCAAATATCCTCTTTTTTGCTGCGACATTTTTATATACTTTCCAGTAACCGCAGTACAATGAGTTCTTTCCTTCGTTTGATATAAATCCCTCTACATCTTCTGCCGGATAGCCAAGGAGCAGCCCCATTTCATGAGGAAACTGCATACCTTGTTGTGTAATATATGTCGTGTATCTTTCTTTAAATTTAAGCAGAATGCTTCCAAAAGAAAATTCCTCATATCCCAAACTTTTAAGAATCTCCAACGAATCGTTCTTCTGAAGGAATTCTTCCAGTTTAGTTCTTTTAAATAGGAGGAAGGCGGTTTTCCCTTCTGTCTGTCCCAGCTTAAAATAAGATATTCCCGAACGCTTAAGCACCAATCTTAAAGCCGGCTCATTACAACTCTCTATCATGAGTAGATTTGATATTCTCACTCCTGTAATAAGTGGGGCACATTGGAGAGCTAACTGCATTTCAACACTTTTTAGATCCATACCTAACGCCATTCGAAAAATTTCCTGACACATATCGGCTCCTTTCAGTTAGTTATTTCTAACTTGAGTTAAATATAACTCATTCATTGCCATATGTCAATATCTTTTTTCAATTTTTTTCATAACTCTTATTTCATCATATCTTCTATCAGGATCCCATAGCCTTCTGTCGGATCATTTACAAACACATGTGTAACTGCTCCTATTATCTTTCCATCCTGGATTATCGGTGAACCACTCATTCCCTGTATTATTCCTCCGGTAAGATCTATAAGCTTTTCGTCTGTCACTTCTATAACAAGCTTTTTATTATTATCCTCAACATCATGATCAACTGCCAGGATTTTTATATCATATTTTTCTTTTTGTCCTGATATATACGATATTATCTGTGCTTTTTTTGTCATTACCTCGCTTTCTTTTGCAATCTCATAAAAATCATCTCCTTTTGTATATTCATCCCATTCCTCATCATCAAGTGTTCCAAATATTCCATTATCACTGTTTCCATCAAGCGTTCCCAGATGACTTTTATTTCCAAAATATACAACTCCTGCGAGTTCCCCGGGATCCTTTGGCTTTCCTTTTTTTATTTTGGAAAGTTCCATTTTATATAGATCTCCACTGTTTACATCTAAAAGCTGCCCCGCTTTCGTTCCATCACCTATGCCGTGCCCAAGCGCACCAAATTTTTTATCATTCGTGTAATATGTTATAGTTCCTATACCTGCCAGATCATCCTTTATCCATATCCCGAGATATGATTTTTCATCATCACCCTTCACAGGATCAAGTGAAACTACATTTTCTTTTCCATCTCTTATATAACGTATCTCAACAAAATCGCTTTCTTTGTCGTTTACCACATCAGCAAGATCTTCCTTGGATTCTATCACCTTTCCATTTGCTGATAAAATGTAATCCCCACTTTTTATCTTCCCCTTTGCCGGTGAATGCTTCTTTCCATCCTTCCCCTCTATTGAAACAACATCCATGACAAGCACACCATTCGTCTGTTCATATATACCTGTTAGTCTTCCGCATGCATATACGCCAGTCTGTGTACTTTCATTTGACATTACTTCATCTGCCTTTATTTTTCCCGTATCCGACATAGGCTCATTATTTTTTTTCATACCGGCGCTAAGTGCAAAAGCACCGATCATGATAAATGCAAACATCATATTCATTAAAATAGAAAAAAATTTCCGCATAGTCTACCTCCCTGTGGTAGTATGCGGAAATTCATATAAAATATTTGTTTTTTTTCTGTCAGTTTTTGTTATTTTTTATTTCTTTGTGATTCTTATTTATTTTTTCTGTGCGGCAAGTTTTTTCATTTCTTTTGCACTTTGCATAACCGTGTCAGTTATCTCAACTCCGCCCAGCATCCTTGCAAGTTCACTTATACTCTGTTCTTCGCTTAGTTTATAAATCCTTGAAACCGTTGATTTATTCTCAACTGATTTTTCGATCAGAAAATGTGCGTCTGCCATTGCTGCAATCTGTGGAAGATGTGTTATGCATATTATCTGATGATTTCTTCCGAGTTCATTCATTTTTTCTGATACCATCTGGGCTGTCCTGCCGCTTATCCCTGAATCTATCTCGTCAAAGATCAGCGATTCTATGTGGTCGTTCTCTGCCATAACCGCCTTTATCCCAAGCATGATACGCGAAAGTTCTCCACCCGATGCGATCTTTCCAAGCGGTTTTAACGCCTCACCCGGATTTGTTGATATGACAAATTCCGGTAAGTCTATTCCATTTGCAGTAAAATCTGGCAGTTTTTCAAATTCCATCTCAAACGCAACATCAAGAAAATTCAGATCTACAAGTGCTTCTTTTATAGCTTTTGTAAGCTTTTTTGCCTCCCTTTTACGGATCTTTGATACTTCTTCTGAAATATCAGACAATTCCTGTTTCTTTGCGTTAAGCTTTTCATTTAAAGTTTTAAGGTAAGCATCATAATCATTCAGTACCTCAATACGCTTTTGTTTCTCATCCATTGCAGCCAGTATTTCCTCTATTGAACTGCCATACTTTGATTTTAAATGATTGATCTCATCAAGACGTTTCTGTGTCTTATAAAATGTCTCATCATCAAATTCTGCATTTGAAATATAGCCTGATATTTCATGGTTGAAATCCGACAAAAGGCTGTCTATCTCTGCGATCTGGCTCTGGAGCTTTTCAACATCCTTATCGTATGACATGACCTGAGTAAGTTCCCTTGCCGCACTTCCAATAAGCTCGGACGCACTTGCGTCATTCATCCCTGTCATCTGGTATGCAGCATTTACACTCTCCATTATCTTTTTACCATTGGAAAAACGTTTAAACTGCTCCTCAAGCTCCTCATCTTCTCCTATAACAAGACCTGCCTGTTCAATTTCATCGACCTCATAAGTAAGAAACGAAAGCTCTCTGTTCCTTTGTTCTGCGTCCATTCCTGCATTTTCGAATTCTTCCTTTATGGATCTGTATTCTTTATATAAGGCAGCCATAGTCTGTTTTTATTTCCTAAAGGCTTCTTTGCGTACTCATCAAGTATGTCGAGATGTTTTTCTTTGACAAAAGTGACTGATGCTCATGCTGTCCATGTATATCTATAAGATATGATGCTATTTCTTTCATTCTCGATACAGAGACAGCCTCCCCGTTTACTCTTCCGACGGCTCTCGAAGCCGTTATCCTGCGGCTTAAGATTACTGTATTGTCGTCCATCTCGACATCAAGTTCTCTTAACTTTTTAATCGTGTCTTCGTTTTCAACAGAAAAGATCAGTTCCACAAAAGCACTCTGCCCATTATCCCTTAACATTTCTTTCGGAACCTTCTCCCCCAGTGCAAGATTAATAGAGCCTATTATTATTGATTTACCGGCCCCTGTCTCACCCGAAAGGATATTTAATCCTTCATCAAACTCCACCTCACACTCATCTATAAGTGCAAGATTTTTCACATGTAGATTTTGTAACATATTGTCTCCTTCCACTCTCCCAAAACATAAACATACATTACTCTACAATTTTTCTTATCTTTTTCATCAATAAAAGAGTATCATCGACTGTTCTTACCGCACACATTATCGTGTCATCGCCGGCTACAGAACCGACTATTTCTTTCATGTTCATCGCATCGATCGCTGCACATACTGCATTTGCCATTCCTGCTACAGTTTTAATCACAAGTATATTCTGTGCCATGTCAACAGATATAAAAGCTTCACGCAGAACACGCTCGTATTTTTGAGCCATCGCCTCTCCTGAATCACCGATCACAGCATACTTTTGTTTTCCGCTGGATGTCGGAATCTTTGTAAGCTTAAGCTCACGTATATCTCTTGAAACAGTTGCCTGAGTCACACGGAATCCTTCCTGCTCGAGAAATGCAGAAAGTTCTTCCTGAGTCTCAACATCATTTTTCTGGATTATCTCTATAATCTTTGATTGTCTGTTGGTCTTCATGAATTTCTCCTATGCATATGTCTCCATTTTTTTTCGTAGTATCTCTAAAAAGCTTCTCTTATGCAGTTTGCACACTTTCGTGTAGTTGGCGGCTTTTGCAATCTCAAACCTGTCACCGACACATAACTCTACATTTGTGTCGCCGTCAAAACTTACACACGCCTTTTCATCCTTCTGGATGCGCCTGCTGCACACTTCTATTTCTACCACATCGTCACCGGAAAGTACAATACTTTTTGAATTTAAATTATGAGCATTGATAGGTGTAAGAAGCAGCATGTCTCCCTTTGGATCAACAATAGGCCCTCCTGCCGACATATTGTATCCTGTAGAGCCTGTAGGTGTGGCAACAATTATACCATCAGCATGATAATTATTTAAAAATTCTCCGTTTACATATACTTTGAGACTTAGTATCTGCAGATCTCCCGCCCTGTGTATGACAATATCATTTAATGCCACGGACGAATCACTGCTGCCCCTTTTACAGCCTGTAAGCATTATCCTGTTTTCTGTCATATATTTATCATTCATGAGGCTGTCCACCGCATCATAGACTGTTGCTTCTTCGACCTCACACAGATACCCAAGTGTTCCTAAATTTACACCCATAAGAGGTATCTGGAGCGTACCAACCTTTGTTGCAGCCCTTATAAGTGTACCATCTCCCCCTAATACAAGTATGCATTCTGTATCTTTTGGGATCTCGTCTATCGAAAAGTCCCTGTTATCTGTTGATTCTACATTACTTATCAGGCTTTTTGCTGTTCCACCTTTTTTACATATGTAATCAATTATTTTATTAGATAATTTGAAGTCTTTATCTTTATAAGCATTCGTGATCAAAACAAAATGTTTCATTACTTTTTATCCAACTCTCCGTGTGCTGCCTCAACTACTCCTGTAACGTCCACGCAGTCTGCTGTCTGTGGATCTTTGGTCTTTCTTATGTGGACAAGGTATTCGATGTTGCCTTCTGGTCCTTTGATAGGTGAATACTCAAGATTTAATACACTAAACCCGTTTTCAATGGCAAAATCCACTATCTTTTGTATTACCTCCTGATGAACATTTTTATCCCTCACAACACCTTTTTTTCCAACTTTGTCTTTTCCCGCCTCAAATTGCGGCTTTATAAGACATACCATCTCTGCATTATCCTTAAGAAGTGCCCTTGCCGGTATAAGCACTTTTGTCAGGGAAATAAACGAAACATCAACCGATGCAAAATCGAGCTCATCATCTATGTCATCAGGCGTGACATACCTGATATTTGTCTTTTCCATGCAGACAACCCTCTCATCCTGACGGAGCTTCCATGCGAACTGTCCATATCCGACATCAACCGAATAAACCTTTACCGCACCATTCTGCAGCATACAGTCTGTAAATCCGCCTGTCGATGCACCTATATCCATACACACTTTTCCGTCAAGACTTATATCAAAGTGTTTCATCGCCTTTTCAAGCTTAAGTCCTCCACGGCTTACATACTGAAGTGTTTTCCCATGGATTTCGATATTGCAGTCATCCGGAAAAGTAGAGCCTGCCTTGTCTTCCCTGTTATTGTTTACAAAAACATTTCCTTCCATTATCATGGTTTTTGCTTTTTCCCTTGAAGGAGCCAGTCCTCTGTTTACAAGTAATACATCTAATCTTTCTTTCATAGTACCTCATTAATTATTCTGTCTGCTACGGACAGAGCATCTATTTTAAGCATTTCTTTAAGTTTATCTACATTTCCATGTTCCACATAAGCATCCGGTATTGAAATATTTATAAGTTTCAGATCTATTCCGTTATCTTCCAGATACTCTGCAACATGTTCACCTGAAGCCGGCGCTTTTTACATTTTCTTCCATTGTGACGATCGTATGATGGTATGCTGTAAGCGATTTTATAACCTCTCCATCAAACGGTTTTGCGAACCGGGCATTTATAAGCGTTGCTGTTATACCATGCTCTTTTAGTATCCCGCACACTGTCTCTGCTGTCTTTACCATGCTTCCAAGTGCAAGTATAGCTACATCTGTCCCCTTAAATATAGTCTCACTCTTTGCAAAACGTATAGGACTTCTGTATTCCTTCAGACCATCATACGCCAATCCCCTTGGATATCGTATTGCGATCGGGCCATCAAAATCTATCGCAAACTTCATCATATCAGAAAGCTCCCATTTATTCTTTGGAGCAAGTACTGTCATATTCGGTATCTGAGATAAATATGATATATCAAAGATCCCCTGATGCGTTTCGCCATCACTTCCTACAAGACCGGCGCGGTCTATAGCAAATATAACATGAAGATTCTGGATACACACATCATGTATGATCTGGTCAAAGCCTCTCTGTAAAAATGATGAATACACAGCAAATACAGGGATAAGTCCCGCTTTTGCCAATCCAGCGGCAAACGTTACAGCATGTCCTTCGGCTATGCCTACATCAAAAAAACGCTTGGGATAGCATCTTCTATAACGCCTTAAACCGGTTCCATCCGCCATAGCTGCGGTTATTGCAACCAGCTTTTCGTTGCGTTCCCCTGCCTTTACCATGACAGTTGAGAAAACATCCGTATAATTTGCCTTTGTACGTTTGTTTTTAGGAAGCCCCGTTGCTATATCAAAAGGCTCTGCTCCGTGGAATCTTGCCGGAAATTTTTCTGCTGGAAGATATCCTGCACCTTTTTTTGTGATCACATGTACAAGCACCGGACCATCCACACGCTTTGCTTCCTCAAATATCCGGCACATCTCACCTATATCACTTCCATCAACCGGACCAAGATATATAATCCCCATCTCTTCAAAAAACATTCCCGGTATGAAAAGCTGCTTTATGCAGCTCTTCGTGTTCCTGATGCGCTTAACCATCCGCTCACCATATACCGGGATCTGGTTTAATGAATTCATAACGTTATTTTTTAGATCCCTGTAAGCATCTGCTGTCCTGAATCCTGACAGATAATGGCTCACACCGCCTACGTTTTCAGATATTGACATATTATTATCATTTAACACAATTATAAAGTTAGACTCTATGCTTGAGGCATTATTTAGTGCCTCATAAGCCATTCCGCCGGTAAGCGCTCCATCACCTATTACCGACACAACATAGTAATCATCACCGGTTATCTGTCTTGCCATTGCAAGTCCCAGTCCTGCCGATATTGAAGTAGAACTATGTCCTGTGTTAAAGCAGTCACAGTCACTTTCATCAGTCTTTGGAAAACCACTCATTCCACCAAACTTGCGCAAGCTTGCAAAACCATCTTTTCTGCCTGTCAGGATCTTGTGGGTATATGACTGGTGTCCGACATCCCACACGATCTTGTCCGTTGGAAGATCCAGTGATAAATGAAGAGCCATAGTAAGCTCAACAACTCCTAAGTTTGAAGCAAGATGACCTCCTGTTACAGATATGCTGTCTATTAGGAACTCACGGATTTCATCACGTAAAATATCAACTTCCTGCGGTGACAATTTTTTTATGTCATTTGCTTTTTTAATTTTATCAAGTACCATACTATTTCTCCCGATGGATCAGATACTCAAAAAGACCTTTCAGGAATTCTTTATCTCCTTCGAAGCTATCAAGAAGTTTTTCTGCCTCTTTTGATATAGTTTCTACATCTTTTGAAGCTTTATCCAATCCTTCAAAGGTAACATATGTTACCTTGTTATTTTTTTCGTCACTGCCTATTGGCTTTCCAAGTACCTCCAGCGTACTTGTGACATCTAAAATATCATCCTGTATCTGAAACGCCAGCCCAAGTTTACTGGCTGTTTTTTCTATTATATCGATCTGATCTGAATCTGCACCGGCAAGAACTGCTCCTATCATCATTGAGCTTTCTATAAGTGCACTTGTTTTTAATCTATATATAAAGTCAAGTTTTTCTCTTGTGATGTCTGTACCTGTTTTTTCACTCTCAACATCTACAACCTGACCTCCTACCATTCCATATACACCGGCCTTTTGGGCAAGAATGCGAAGTGCCCTGCCTGTATTTTTGTTTTCAGGCTCTATATCAAATGCAAGCGTTGCTGTCTCAAATGCATAATTTAAAAGGGCATCACCTGCAAGAATCGCCATAGCCTCACCATATACTTTATGCGTTGTCTTTTTGCCACGTCTATATTCATCATTATCCATTGCCGGAAGATCATCATGTACTAATGAGTATGTATGTATCATCTCGATCGCTGCCATAAAAGGTTCGATGATTTTTCCTGTTCCTCCGAACAATTTATAAGTCTCTTCCATCAGCATTGGGCGAAGTCTCTTGCCTCCTGCTAAAATGCTATATCTCATAGCTTCAAAGATCGTTTTCTGATAGCCTTCCTCTTTTGGAAGAAAGGTATATATTCTTTCATTTATGCTTGTAACTTTTGCTTCAAGCTCCTTTGAGAAGTCCATTAAAATTCCTCCAGTTCGCCCTGCTCATTCAAAACAAGCATAGACTTTTCCATTCCGTCAAGCATGCTGCCCGCATTTTTTATTTCATCAAGTCCTGCTTTGTACAATTCAAATGATTCATCAAGTGACACATCAGGATCTTCCATTTTCTTAACTATTTCTTCTAATTTTGTGAAGCGCTCTTCTAATGTAATATTATCATCGCTCATTTAAATCCACCTCCGAAATAACAGCTTTTGCCCTGCCGTCTATCAGATATATATCTATATTATCACCGCACGTTATATCTGCTGCACTGTGTATATTCCTGCCGTCTTCCTTTGACACATAGGCATAACCCTGACTCAGCTTTTTTACAGGCGAATCTGCATCAAGCCTTGTACTTAACATAATAAGCTTCTGTCTTTTATCCTTAATCTGCTGTTGCATCAGTAATAACAGACGCTCCTCGAGATCAGCCAGCCGTTTACGGTTTTCATTAAGCCTGTTTGCCGGGCTTAAATAAGAAACCCTTGTCTTTATATGCGATAACCTTTCCCGGTAAAATTCTATTTTACCAGACAAATTACTGTCCATTCTCTTTTTTATATTAGACAGCTGATCTATCATCTGTCTGTAATCAAACACTGCGAGCTCTGCTGCTGCCGATGGTGTAGGTGCTCTCCTGTCAGATACAAAATCTGCTATCGTCCAGTCTGTCTCATGACCCACAGCAGAAATAACAGGCGTATTACATTCAAATATCGCCCTTGCAACTATCTCTTCGTTAAAAGCCCACAGATCCTCTATTGAGCCGCCGCCTCTTCCTACTATTATGATATCAAGCCCCATCCGGTCTAATGCATGTATACCATTTACTATGCTTTGAGCCGCTCCTTCTCCCTGCACAAGTGCCGGGTACAAAATAAGCTGTACATATGGGTTTCTCCTGCCCGAAATATTCCTGATATCCTGTATAGCAGCTCCTGTTTGTGCCGTGACTACACCGATTTTTCCGGCATATTTTGGAATTGGTCTTTTATATTCTGCGGCAAACATTCCCATCTCTTCAAGTTCTTTTTTCAGCTGTTCAAATCTTAAATAAAGATTTCCTTCACCATCAAGTTCTATCTGCCTTGCATATATCTGATAAGTTCCCATTTTTTCATAAACTTCTACAGATCCCGTGACAACAACCTGATCCCCATCTTTCATCCTAAAGGTCATATTTTTCACATTGCCTGCAAACATTACAGCTGACATTGCACCTGCTTTATCCTTAAGCGTGAAATATATGTGGCCACTTGTATGATACTTGCAGTTCGACACTTCACCCTTTATAGAAATAAGGTGCAGCATAAAATCCTGCGCAAACATATTTTTGATATATTTATTAACCTGCCCTACCGGATAGATATTTTTTCTCATGCAAACTTAGCCAGTATTCCGTTTACGAACGCTGGTGACTCATCTGCACCATATTTCTTTGCAAGTTCTACAGCTTCATTCACAGAAACCTTGAACGGAATATCATCCTCGTATTTTATTTCATATACTGCTATTCTAATAATAGACAGATCAACCTTTGCCATTCTGCTTGTCTTCCATCCGGTTGATTTTTCATTGATCAAAGCATCAATCTCATCTATATGTTCCAAAATCCCTTTGCTCTTTGAGTTGATATAAAAAAGCTCACTCTCAGACGGATTTTCCAGTTCTTCATCAAACAGATCAAGTTGTTCCTTCATATCGTCTGCATCGTGAAATTCTGCCCTGAAAAGCATTTTAAAAACATTTTCTCTTATCTTACTTCTTGTCATGTAATTTCCTCTCATAATTTCATATACTTATAAATTAAGGATGTCTTTACGACATCCTTAATTATACTACAAATCTGCCTATTTACAAAGAACTTTTAGTTTTCGCCCATATCAACACTTGCAATGCGGACATTTATTTTTGCAACTTCAAGACCTGTCATGCTCTCGATCGTTGTCTTAACTTTTTCCTGAACCTTTGTAGACACATCCGGGATACTGTATCCGTATGCAATATTGATTGCAACATCAACCATAACCTCGTTATCAGAAACTTCTACCTGAATTCCTTTTGAGAGGCTTTTCATTCCCAGTCTGCTTACTATCTCATTTGTGATATTTCCCGCCATAGAACTTACACCCTCTACTTCTGTAGTTGCAAGTCCTGCGATTATAGCTACTACCTCATCGGCAATTTTAACTTCACCTGGCTGATCGGATTTGATATTAAATGTCTTTCTACTTTCTGCCATGCTCTGTAATCCTCCTTAAAGCTTATACGGTCTGACCCTTTGCCACATACACCTGGAATGAATCATTTCCCGTAAGTGATCTGTTTCTCGATACACGGACATTTTTGTCAGTTATCACATATTCAAGATATGCGCCATCCTCAATGACTGTATCCTGCATGAGAATGCAATTTTTGACCTTTGCACCTTTGCCAATCTTTACACCTCTTGATAATATGCTGTTCTCAATATCTCCCTCTATTACACATCCATCGGCAACCATAACGTTTTTCGCCTTTGAACCATTTATATATCTGGTTGGATTATCATCCCTGATCTTTGTATAGATAGAATTTCCGCTGGCAAACAATGCGTTTCTGTTTTCCTCATCGAGAAGCTTCATGTTTTCTTCAAAATAACTCTTCATGTCTGTTATCTGTGATGCATATCCAGTAAACTCAAACGCATTGATCTTTAATGTCTGTGTATTTGGTGCAAGAAGATCTCTTGTGAAGTATGAATATCCATGCACATACGCATCATCAACAAGACGGAGCATTTTTTCTCTTTCCATTATATATATATTCATGCAAAAATCAACTTTTCCGCTATCTTTTGCATTTATATATATTTTTTTAACTTTATCACCATCTGTATCGAGTGTATAATAAAGCTCATTGTAATTTGAATTAGGTTTTAAAAATGCCTTCGGGATTTCCTGTCTGCGGTACATCATCGTAATATCTGCACCACTCTTTTTGTGAGCTTCGATCAATTCCCTGAAATCAAAATTAAACACATAATTTGAATCTGCTATTATGACGTATTTCTGTGCACATTTATTCAAATACCCCTTAAGGCTCATCAATGCCTCTATACGACCTGTATAAACCTTGATCTGGCGCTGTGCGAATGGCGGAACAATGTTAAGTCCTCCGTTTTTTCTCGCAAGGTCAAATTCCTGGCCTGATCCAAGATGATCCATCAAAGAATGGTAATTATGCTTTACGAGAAGTGAGATATTGTCTATTCCGTATGTACCATGCTCGAAAGCATAAAATCACATACTCTGTAACGGCCTGCAAATGGAATTGAAGCCATAAGTCTCTCCGATACAAGCTCCGGGATAAGGCTGTCATAGCTGTTAGGGAAAATGATTCCTAACGCCTCTTCGTTGTTCATGTTTAACATTGCTCCTGTCCCTCCTCTACATCATTATAGACCATTGCCTTTGGTCCGATCACTGCGCGGTCACCTATAGTCACATATGGTGCGATAGTAGCTACGTCTCCTGTTTTGCCATCTTCAGATTTCATTCCGACAACAGCATCCTGACCTATCACTGCATTCTCGGCAACGATACAATGCATAACTTTTGCGCCTCTTTTGATCACTGTGTTCCCCATGACAACAGCATCCTCAACACATGCGCCTTCCTCAACAACCACTCCGCTGAATAATACGGAATGATCAACATTTCCCTTTATCACACATCCATCAGTTATCATTGAGTCTTTGACCTGTGCGTGTTCTCCTATAAAATGGCCTGTATGTCCGCTGTTTCTGCTGTATATTTTCCAGTTCTCGTCAAAAAGATTGATTCCGCTGTGTTCCGGATCAAGTACCTCCATATTTGCTTCCCATAATGAAGGAATAGTTCCAACATCCTTCCAGTATCCAGAAAAATGATATGCATACATTCTTCTGCCATCTTTTAAAAGGTTCGGAATTATATTGTTACCAAAGTCATTCTCTGAGTCCGGATCTGCTTCATCTTCAATAAGATATTTTTTAAGTATATCCCAATTAAATATGTATATACCCATAGATGCCAGATTAGATTTTGGATTTTTCGGTTTTTCCTGAAATTCTGTGATCTTGTCATCATCATCTGCTACCATAAGTCCAAAACGTGATGCCTCATCCCATGGGACTTCCATAACAGCAACAGAAAATTCTGCATTTTTCTCCTTGTGGAAGCGTAAGAAATCACTATAGTCCTGCTTGCAGATCTGGTCTCCTGATAAAATAATAACATACTCCGGATCATATCTTTCGATAAATGCAATATTCTGGTATATCGCATTTGCTGTTCCTTTATACCAGTCTGAACCTGATGCTTTCTGATATGGTGGAAGAACATGCACCCCTCCGTATATTCTATCGAGATCCCAAGGTTGTCCGTTACCTATATATTCATTGAGAATAAATGGCTGATACTGTGTCAGAATTCCCACTGTATCAATTCCGGAATTTACACAATTAGAAAGTGGAAAATCTATTATCCTGTACTTTCCTCCGAATGGTACTGCCGGTTTTGCCAGTTTCTGTGTCAATGCGTATAAACGTGAGCCCTGTCCGCCAGCAAGAAGCATTGCAACTAGCTCTTTAGCCATACTAAAATCCCCCTTATTTAAATTTTATTCTGCACCATCTAGTGTGCGTTTTTATAATATTATCGTATCACAAATCAGTTCATATTCCTAGTAAAAAGATTTATTATTTTCCATATATCTCATTATAATTTATAAATTCATATGGTACCCCCTGATAAACATAATAATTGAGCCAGTTGGAATAAAGAATGTTTCCATGTGACCTCCACTGCAGGAGGGGTCTTTGTGTGTCATCATCATCAGGATAATAATTTACCGGAAGGTCAATAGGAAGTCCCTTCTTTTTATCCCTTATGTACTCGTTATGGAGTGTATATCTGTCATACTCAGGATGTCCCATTACAAATATCTGTCTTCCGTCATCATTCATTATGAGGAACACTCCCGCTTCGTCTGATTCAGCCAGTATTGTAAGCTTGTCAACCTTTTCGATATCCGCTTTTCTTACCTCCGTGTGTCTTGAATGCGGCGCATAAAATACGTCATCGAACCCTCTGACCAATGGTATTTTTCTGTTTTTTACTTTGTGTGCATATACGCCAAATTTCTTTTTTTCAAGCATATGCTTAGGAATTCCATAATGATAGTAAAGTCCCGCCTGAGCTCCCCAGCACAAATGAAGCGTGGAAAATACATGGGTCTTGCTCCATTCCATGATCTGGCATATCTCATCCCAGTAATCAATTTCTTCATATTCCAGCTGTTCCACAGGCGCACCTGTTATTATAAGCCCGTCAAAATTTCTGTTTTTGATATCATCAAATGTCTGGTAAAACTGGTTCAGATGACTGAGTGATGTATGCGTAGCCTCATGTGTCGATGTAGCCACAAATGTAACATTTACCTGAATAGGCGTATTCGACAATGAACGCAGTATCTGTAATTCTGTGTCTTCTTTTAATGGCATCAGATTTACTATAGCGATCTCTAGCTGGCGGATATTCTGGTGCATCGCCCTGTTCTCATCCATCACGAATATATTTTCTCTTTCAAGTATTTCCTTTGCCGGTAAATCATTTTGTGTTTTTATAGGCATTTACTCATCCTCTTTTCACATCTTTTTTAGTGTCATTTACACTATTATATTACATTCCAAATACATGTACAAATGTATCTTTTGTTTTTTATCTGCCGTTTATCATTTCAAATAATCGTTCTTCTGTGATCACAGGAACACCAAGGGACTGCGCCTTTGTAAGCTTGCTTCCGGCAGCTTCTCCCGCAACAAGATAGTCTGTCTTTTTGCTCACAGAGCCTGTACACTTTCCCCCGTTATTTTCGATAAGTTCTGCAGCTTCTTTCCTCCCAAGTGTAGGCAGTGTTCCTGTCACGACTATAGTAAGTCCCTGCAGTGCTTCTCCTGATGTACTTTGCTTTTTAGCAGTAATATTTACGCCGAGTTCCTCAAGTTCTTTTATAACTTCTCTGTTAAGCGGATCTTCAAAATATTTTTTTATGCAAAGCGCTGTTGTATCTCCTATATCCTCAATCTCGAGCAGTTTTTCATAAGGTGCATCCCCTAGTTCGTGGATTGAAGTAAAATGTTTCATTATTGTTTTTGCAGTATTTTTCCCTACATTTCTTATTCCAAGTCCTGTCAGTAATTTTGCCGGATCGTTCTCCTTTGATTTTTCAATCGCCAGAAGTACCTTGTCCGTTCCCTTTTCTTTTCCTATCACTTTATTTTCAATAAGTTCGTCTCTTTTGTCCTTAAGCTTATATATGTCTGCGAATGTTTTTACATATCCGCCTTTTATAAGGTTATCTACTATGGTATCGCCAAGTCCCATTATGTTCATAGCATCGAGTGACGCAAAATATGCGATCGTTCTGGTAAGCTGCGCCGGACAGAGTGCATTAAAACAACGGATATCTGCCGTTTCATTTTCCCTTTCTAATCTGCTTCCACATACCGGACATGTCTGTGGTGACTCAAATACGTGCGGCGGCTCGTCCACACAGCCGTTTAACTTTGGAATTATTTCACCACTCTTGTAAAGTCTGTATGAGCCTCCGATTCCGATATGCATATTTTTTATATAATCCATATTGTGTAAAGATGCTCTGGTAACATTGGTTCCACAAAGTCTTGCTGCCTTCTTTGTTTCTTTATCATGGAATACCCCTGTAAATGTCAGTTTTCCTGTTCTGCCGACATCCACAAGGATTTCGTCCATCACGACAACTCTCTCCTCCGGCGGATATTTATATGCTATATGTCCGCTCGAATATTTGCTTCCCTCTGGAAAGTCCTCACGATATTTGATCTGATCGATCTTGATAACTGCGCCATCTATATCATATTCAAGATCCCCCCTCATATTCCCGATATCTTCTATCGCATTTAAAATTTCGTCAGCAGTGCTGCACTTGCGGTGATATACCACCGGGATACCATTACTGTTTAAAATTTCCATGCTGTCACAGTGGCTGTAAAGCATCTCATCCGGTCCTTTTTGGACATTAAATATAAACATTTTAAGTCCACGTTCTTTGGTTATAGATGAGTCAAGCTGCCTTAGTGTTCCAGCTGCCAGATTTCTCGGATTTGCAGCTGTTTTTTTACCATTTTTTTCCTGTTGCTCATTAAACCTGTCAAAATCATCATGTGACATATAGACCTCACCGCGAAGCTGCAGTGAATCATATGGGAGGTCGAGATATTTCGGTATGTCAGGTATTACCAATGCATTTGCAGTAACATCTTCTCCCACAAGCCCATCACCTCTTGTTTCGGCCATTACAAGCTTCATTTTTCCGCTGCTGTCCTTTTCATATCTAAGCGTCATACTCAGGCCATCTATTTTTGTTTCAACCGAAAATACAGCATCCGCATGAACAGACCTTACCTTTTCAACCCATGCCGTAACTTCTTCTTTACTGAACACATCCTCTATGGAAAGCATCGGCACATCATGAGTGACCTTAACACCTGCCTCCCTTTTTACCGTTCCTCCTATTTTCTGTGTAGGTGAATCCGGTGTAACCCACTCCGGATGCTCTTTCTCAGCTTCTTTTAATTGTATCATAAGCTGATCATATTCATAGTCACTTATCTTTGGACTGTCCTGATTATAGTATCTGTCCATATGATAATCTATTTTTTCGCAAAGTAAATCATATTCGTTTTTATTCATTTAACTCTCTCCTGTTGTATACAATTTATCTATTATTTCTGCCTTGATCTTTTACCGGACCATTTGATGAGCCTTCTATAAGCTTTTGAAGTGTTTTGTATTCCTGTTCCGTTACTTTTCTGTATTTTCCCGGTTCAAGGTTCCCAAGGCTTATATTCATTATCCTCACTCTCTCAAGTTCAACAACCCTGTATCCGAAATATTCACACATACGGCGTATCTGTCTGTTATATCCTTGTGTAAGTATTATTTTAAACTGTCTTGATGAGAGCTTTTTTACATGGCATTTTCTTGTCGTGACACCTAGTTCCACAAGCGGAACTCCTCCTGCAAGTCCACGTATAAACGAATCCGAAATGTTTCTGTTTACAGTGACGATATATTCTTTCTCATGACGGTTTCCCGAACGCATCATTTTGTTTACGATATCACCATTGTTTGTCAGCAGAAGAAGACCTTTTGAATCCTTGTCCAGTCTTCCGATAGGATATATTCGTTTCGGATAATTTATATAATCTATGACATTATTTTTTTCCCTTTTCTCCGCAGTACATACAATCCCTTCCGGTTTATTTAAGGCGATAAGTATCATTTCATCTTCCTTTGACAGTGATCTTCCATTATATGTTACATCCTGTCCCGGCATTACCCTGTCACCTATTTTGGCTGTAATCCCGTCTATTTTTATCAGTCCATTCTGTATATACCGGTCCGCTTCACGACGCGAACATATACCGGCCTCGCTCAGATATTTATTTATCCGCACTCCGTCTTTTTGCATGATCATGCTCCTTTTATATTCTCGTATGAAAAAAGAACGGAGACCTGATTGTCTCCGTATCCTTTTTAATATTTTTAAATATTTATCCGTTTTACTCTACTGTCTTTAAGAGTTCTGTTTTTATAAATCCAACACCATTTTCGCTTCCGCTGTATGAAATCTTTGTCCATTCCCCATATGTTCCATATGCTGTAAGCTTAACACCTTCTGTCAGTTTTCCTAAAAGCTTTCCGTTCGGATCAGCAATTGCTCTTACGTTTACAACATCTGTTGTCTGTACAGCATATTCAGATGGCTGTGTATCCTGAGCTGCCTGATCTGTAGTATTCTGGGCTGTCTGGTCTGTATTTTGTGCATTCTGGGCACTCTGGTCTGTAGTATTCTGGGCTGCCTGATCTGTATTTTGTGTGTTCTGGGCATTCTGATCCGCAGTATTCTGGGCTGCCTGGTCTGTATTTTGTGCGTTCTGGGCATTCTGATCCGCAGTATTTTGGGCTGCCTGGTCTGTATTTTGCGCATTCTGGGCATTTTGATCTGTAGCCTGAGAACTCTGATCTGCGGCTGTCTGATCATCTGTCTGCTGTTCTGACGACTGCTCTGTTGTCTGTTCTGTTGATTGCTCCGTCGTCTGTGTAGAATTATCCACTCTGACTGTTGTATACCACTGTTTAATCGCACCTGTAAGTGTAGTCTCAAGCATTTCCTTTAAATTAGCATCGCTATTGACAGCCTCATCATATTTCGACTGTACGCTTTCCTGCAGATTAGCAAAATCTGAATCCGATGTATATTTTGATATCAGGGATACTATTCCTGAATCCAATTCTTCCTCTGCATAAGTCCTGTTGAAATTGCTATATACATTATTTATATATAACTGTCCATTATCATCGGTTGCAATATAGAAGAAATCAAGTGTCGGTGCAACTGTATCTACACCATAAAATTTTATGTTGTTTTCCACTGATACAAAATATGAACCATTCTCAAGTCCTGCTTTACTGTATACTGTTATATCTGATACCGTCTCATAATATTGGCTTACCACACCGATATAACTCTTTTCGTTGTCAGTCATCGGATAAGCGATATTTGCAAGTGTATCAAGATCAGCTGATACATAAGCTGTATAATAATTCTGGAGGAGTTGTGTTATTTCATCTTTTTTATCGTCCGTGTATTCTGTCTCAAACTGGAAATCTTCTACAGATACCTGTGTCTGCTCTGTGGCTTCCGTATTTTCTTTTTTATCCTTTTTACCATTTGCAGTTACTACTGCAAGTAATATTATAAGGCACAGTAAAACTGCTGCGACACCCACATATTTTTTATTATCAGAACAAAATTCTTTAACCTTGATAAAAAAATCTTTCATAATTCCTCCATTCATAACTATTTACAATATAATGTGACCGACGCGAATCGAACGCGCACTCGCCGGAGTCGGAGTCCGGAATTTTATCCATTAAACTACGGTCACACATAACACTTCATATTTATAACACAAATCAAATATTATTTCAACATATTTCCATTCAATTTATATGTTGCTGTTCACTTAATAGTGTGAACAGCAACGATTACAGCCCATTTAAAATGCCTCTACGAGGCATGGGGCTGTAATCACTCAATAATTACACTATGGCGCATAGCTTGACAGCGTGGTGTCAAGCTTGCGTGTGAACAGTAACCATATGTGATTTGACAAGCCATAGGTTTTCACTTATTATATTATGCAATGACAATAATTTTATACGTGAGGAGACAGCTATGAGTTTTAAGTTTTTAAATCAACTTCCAACTCCTGCTGAGATCAAGGAGAAATATCCTTTATCAGAGGAGCTCGTCAAATTAAAAAAAGAACGTGACGCAATTATTTCAGACGTTATATGTGGAAAGGATGACAGATTTCTTGTTATTATAGGACCATGTTCTGCTGACAATGAAGATTCTGTCTGCGATTACGTCAGCAGACTTACAAAAATCCAGGATGACGTGAAAGACCGCGTTATAATCATTCCTAGAATATACACAAATAAGCCTAGAACAACTGGTGAGGGATACAAAGGTATTGCTTCACAGCCCGATCCTGAAAAAGACCCGGATATGGTCGAAGGTCTTATCGCCATGAGAAAGATGCACATCCGCGCAATTGCAGAGAGTGGTCTTACATGTGCCGATGAAATGCTCTACCCTGAAAACTGGGGTTACGTCGAGGATTTATTATCATATGTAGCGATCGGAGCCCGTTCTGTAGAAGACCAGCAGCATCGCCTGACTGCAAGTGGTTTTGATGTTGCAAGTGGAATGAAAAATCCTACAAGCGGTGATTTTTCTGTTATGTTAAATTCAGTTTATGCCGCACAGCATCCACATCATTTCGTATACAGAGGATACGAGGTTGAAACACCTGGAAATCTTCTTACTCATGTTGTTTTAAGAGGTGCTGTAAGCAAGCACGGAAATACTACTACTAATTATCATTATGAAGATCTTATCCGTTTACATGAAATGTATGAAAAAATGGAGCTTGTTAATCCTGCCGCTGTTATTGATACAAACCACTCCAATTCAGGAAAACAGTTCAAAGAGCAGATCCGTATCGCAAAAGAGGTTATGCACAACAGGATCCTTTCTCCCGAGATCAAAAAACTTGTAAAAGGTCTCATGATCGAAAGCTACATTGAAGAAGGAAATCAGCATATCGGTGACCATATTTATGGTAAATCGATCACTGATCCTTGTCTTGGATGGGAAGATTCAAAGAAACTTATATATGATATAGCTGAAATGAATAAATAATCTTTTTATTTAATTTCCCCTGCATATTTTGAATGTGGCATTGCCACTACAGAATATGCAGGGTTTTATTATAAAATAATGATATATCCGCAGCTGATTTGTATGCTCATCTACGCAGATCATAACATATTACTATACGCAAGTATCGCACTTACAGTTTTTGCATCCTGGATTTTTCCTGAATAGATCATATCACAAAGTTCTTTTACCATATAGGCTTCTGTCTCAATAGATTCTCCATCATCAAGATGCTTTGTTCCCTTGTATAGATTTTTTGCAAGATACACATCTATAGCCTCATCGCAAAAGGCTATTGTTGTTTTTAATGAAATCAGGAAACTGACATCATCTGATCTGTATCCTGTTTCCTCCTCAAGTTCTCTCGTAGCACAGATTTTTGTATCTTCTGTTACAGAGTCCCTGCATCCGGCCGGTATCTCCAGTGTTTCTCTCTCCAATGCATTGCGATATTGTCTGACCATAAGTATCCGTCCATCGTCAAGTACTGGCAGAATTGCCGCCGCACCCATTCTGTGCGAAACAAAATCCCACTCTTCCTGTTTGCCATTATCAAACCTCATAGTATCCTTATACACATCAAGTATTGTTCCCTTATATACAAGTTCTCTCTTTAACCGTTCCATTTTTTTAATCATATTTGTCACCTTATTTCCAATGAATACATTCTAAGTTTCTTTTCACATTCTGTAAACTCAACCGCCTTCTGGTGGCTGGATACCTTTGTTCTTATATTGTTTATCGCAACGTCAACTCCCGGATATATCTCCTGATTGATCCTTATCGTTGCATCGGATGCCTTTTTAAGTATGATATTTAATTCTTCAAGTCTCGCATTATCTCTGGCTATCTGTGCCTGCTTTGTAACCTTAGTACGGAGCAGATCGATCTTTATCGGATTTTTATTATTTTGATGTGGATCTTTATACTCTTTATCTGCCAGCGTTTTTAATATTTTTTCTGTTTTTTTGACAGTGTTCTGATCCTCAAAAACTCTCGACTGTAATGTAACAACTTCCTGAACAACATTTGCCTGTAATCCGGCATCTATTTTTGTCTTTACATAATTTTTATTTCCCAGGATATTTACTTCAATCCCTGCTGTGGCATATACTTTTCCACCTACTATACTTGCATTCTTGTTAGCAACAAGTATTCTGTCGTAACACATAACATCACAATTTAATATGGATTCTGCAATAATCTGCCCTTTTGATTCAACCGATGCATATTCCATAAATCCAGCAAAAAAACTACCATCTGTCTTTATCTTTGATTCATATCCGCCATGCACCCCGCCTCGTATGAGAACATCTTTTTTACACTCAATATCACTTGCCTCAACAACTCCGTCGATAGTTATCGTTCCAGTTGTAAATAATTTCATTCCTTTTCTTACATTTCCGTGAACTATAACATCTCCGCGGAATTCGATATTGCCTGTTTTCATATCAACATCACCAAATATTTCATACACAGGCATTATCACTATTCTATTATTTGCATATTCTATTTTTCCATCCATATTAGAAAAATAGATATGATTATTATCCATTCTCACAAACCCTCTGCCTGCAAGTGGTGGAAGTTCCCTCCCAATTCTGGCAGACACGATTTCTCCTGTCACAGACATACCATCCTTTCCTGAACCGGATCATGGTATATAGCTATAACCTGTCTTTTTTTTACGACTTCGACCAGATGTATATTCCAGTAATCTGCTGTACCGTTTTCACGTATCTTTGGCTTTCTATCCAATACCGTATTGAACAAAAACTCATAATAACCATCGATTCCGTCAACTGGTGCAATCCCCCTTGCACATATTGTCTCTGTATTATATCTTTTTTCGTTTACCAGCCTGTCTATTTCATCATACAGATAACCAGCATTTACTCCGTGTTCACTCAGAGCAGCTATGACATCCTCTTTAGAGTATATATGTTGGTCACCATTTTCATCAAATAGTACAGGAATGATTATACTCGCTTCCAATCCACCATCACTGATGATAACCTCTATCTGCTCATTCATATTGTCTCTCCCTAATACCTCTCATGGATATAAATAAAGTTGTGCTTTTTATAGCAAAAAAGCTGGAAACAAAGTTTTCACTTAAAATTTCCAGCTTCAGTACTCTAATTAAATTAGCGTAACCTGTTAACTTTACTTCGCATAATCTATCACACGCGATTCACGAATCACATTAACTTTGATCTGTCCCGGATATTCAAGCTCTGATTCTATCTGTTTCGATATATCACGAGCCATCAATACCATATCAGCATCGCTAACCTGTTCAGGAACTACCATAATTCGAATCTCTCTGCCCGCCTGAATAGCAAAAGATTTTTCAACTCCCTTATAACCATTTGTTATGTCTTCTAATTGCTGAAGACGATTTGAATATGTCTCCAAAGTTTCTCTTCTCGCACCTGGTCTTGCTGCACTTATCGTATCAGCAGCCTGTACAAGACATGCGATAAGAGACTCTGGTTCTACGTCGCCATGATGTGATTCTACTGCATTAATCACTAAAGCTGATTCTTTATATTTTTTACATAATTCGACACCAAGCTGGATATGTGAACCTTCCATCTCGTGATCGACCGCTTTTCCTATATCATGTAACAATCCTGCACGTTTAGCCATTCTGACATCCTCGCCTATTTCTGCGGCTAAAAGTCCTGTGAGCTGTGCAACTTCGATTGAATGCTTAAGAGCATTCTGTCCATAACTTGTTCTGAATTTCATCTTGCCCAATAATTTGACAAGTTCAGGATGTATTCCGTGGATACCGACTTCAAGGACAGCTGCCTCTCCCTCTTCACGGATCATAGTTTCAACTTCTCTTTGTGCTTTTTCAACCATCTCTTCGATTCGAGCTGGATGAATTCTTCCGTCAACAATAAGTTTCTCAAGAGCGATCCTTGCGACCTCTCTTCTAATAGGATCAAAGCTTGATAAAATGACTGCTTCAGGCGTGTCGTCAATTATAAGATCTACACCTGTCATTGTCTCAAGAGTTCTTATGTTACGTCCCTCTCTACCAATTATACGTCCCTTCATTTCATCGTTTGGAAGTGATACGACAGAGATAGTGGTTTCTGACACATGATCTGCTGCACATTTCTGAATAGCTGTAACAACATAATCTTTTGCTTTCCTGTCAGCCTCTTCCTTTGCCTTATTTTCCATTTCCTTAATCATTTTTGCAGTATCAATTTTTACGTCTTCTTCAATGGTCTTTAAGAGATATTCTTTTGCCTGTTCGGAGGTTAATCCAGAGATTCTTTCAAGTTCCTGTAACCGCTGCTCGTTGAGCTTAGAAATTTCTACTTTCTGCTTTTTGAGTTCCTCTTCTTTGACAGCATAACTAGCCTCACGCTTCTCGATCGATTCGAGTTTTTTATCGAGATTCTCTTCCTTTTGAACTATTCGGCGTTCATTTCTGGAAATCTCGTTTCTACGCTCTTTAATTTCTTTATCCAGATCATTCTTTGCCTTTATAGACTCTTCCTTGATCTCAAGCATAGATTCACGCTTTTTGGCTTCCGCAGTCTTTACAGCATCGTCTATGATTCCTCTAGCTTTTTCCTCAGCATTCCCAATCTTTGAATTGGCAGATTTGGTCTGATAAGCGGATGCTATGAACCATACAGCTATTGCAGTAACAATAATAGCAACTACAGCAGTAATGATATACGGTAGCATTACAGGAGCACCTCCTTTATTAAATTTTCATTGTATTTCACAAATTACAACAATTAAATTCTATACTTTTTGTTACATTCTGTCAAGCCAATGTAAACAAAAGTATCAGGCAAAAATGTGAACAGCAGCTCAATCCCTGCCCTTTCTCATAGCAGTGAGTATCTGACTGCTTTTAAACCCACGTCTTAAAAGGAACTGATATATGCGCCGGAATTCTTTATCATCACAATTTTCTTTGTCATATTTTTTCTTTTCAAGCAAATTGTATATGTGTTCAATTTCGTCTGTATCATATTCTTTATCCAATGCGTTCTCTATATTTTCCGGTTCCACACCTTTCTGAATAAGTTTTACATATATCTGCCTGCGGCTTAAGCTCTGCTTATGATAACTGACATAGTTTTGTGCCAGCCTCAGATCGTCTATGTAATGATATTTTTTCACATAATCTATTGCATAATCTATAGCACACTGCGGATATTCCCCAACAGCCAGTTTTTCTCTGAGTTTCTTTTCGCTTCTGTCCATCTGCTCCAACAAATGCATAGTCCTCTTGGCTGCTCTTTTGTAAACTATATCATGTAATATTACATTCATCTGTTCTTCCGATATACTGCCATCCTGCTTTAAAGAAAACCGCGCAGCCTCTCCACGATATAATAAACATTTAATACCATTGTCAAAAGCTACGCGGCATTTTCCCTTACCAGCAGGTTCAAAGCTGGTAACAAAAATCATTTATCCTATTCTTCTCCCGATCCATTGTTTTCTTTGTCAGAAGGCTCCTGTACCTCCTCTTCTTCCTCGGGTTTATCAAAGTAAAAGTGACGTACCTGTTCCTCAAGCATATCAAAAAATGCCGGATTCTCTCGAATGTATGTCTTTGCATTTTCTCTTCCCTGACCGATCTTATCGCCCTCATAAGCATACCATGCACCGGATTTACTGATTATATTTGCCTGTGCTGCAAGATCGAGCAGATCTCCTTCTTTTGAGATTCCCTGGCCAAACATAATATCAAACTCTGCCTCCTTAAATGGCGGAGCGACCTTATTCTTTACTACCTTGACCCTCACATGGTTTCCAACAACTTCGCCTGCCTGCTTTAATGATTCTGTCCTTCTTACATCAAGACGTACTGATGAATAGAATTTTAAAGCTCTTCCTCCTGTTGTTGTCTCCGGACTTCCAAACATAACTCCAACTTTTTCCCTAAGCTGGTTTATAAATATTACTATACAATTTGACTTGCTTATGACACCTGTAAGCTTACGAAGCGCCTGACTCATAAGTCTCGCCTGAAGTCCGACATGTGAATCTCCCATCTCTCCATCTATCTCGGCTTTCGGAACCAAAGCCGCAACGGAGTCAACAACTACTATGTCAACCGCACCAGACCTGACCATTGTTTCTGTGATCTCAAGAGCCTGCTCTCCGCAATCAGGCTGTGAAATGTAGAGATTGTCGATATCGACACCTATATTCTTTGCATATACCGGATCAAGTGCATGCTCTGCATCTATGAAACCAGCAATCCCTCCCATTTTCTGTACTTCCGCTACACAGTGAAGGGCAACTGTTGTCTTACCTGAAGATTCCGGTCCGTATATCTCTATGATCCTTCCTTTTGGAAGTCCCCCAAGCCCTAATGCTATATCAAGACTTAATGAACCTGTAGGAACTGTCTCGACATTCATATTCGCCGAATTATCTCCAAGCTTCATAACTGAACCTTTTCCGTACTGTTTCTCAATCTGCGCTATCGCAGCATCTAATGCTTTTAATTTATCGTCTTTTGCCATGATTATCTCCTTATTATCTGCGAACATTCGTTCGTGTTAGATTTATAATAGTATACTTTGGGAAAATTGTCAAGAAATTTAGGATTTTAAAATATCAAAAAAGACAGCCGTTTATACAGCTGTCTAAATTATATCATTATATCAGGGATAGTCAATTAATTTCTTCCAAACTCTGTAAGCACAAGACCTTTATTTCTGTCAAGCGTCATTCCGACGCTCCATTCATTGACAAACAATAACAGTGGATTGCCTTTCATGTCGACGATCTTTTTCATGTCGCTTGTTCCTGATATGTTTGTAACATCGATCTCATCCTTATTTTCTATCCATCTGATGTGTTCATACGGAAGATTCTCAAGTCTTATTTCCACATTATACTCGTTTTCCAGTCTGAATTTCAATACATCAAACTGGAGCACACCTACTACTCCTACGATTATCTCTTCCATACCGCCCTTATATTCCTGGAACATCTGTATGGCACCTTCCTGTGCTATCTGCGTTACACCTTTTACGAACTGCTTTCTCTTCATGGAATCTACAAGCCTTACCCTCGCAAAATGCTCCGGCGCAAAAGTAGGAATTCCTTCAAATCTGAATTTTTCTTTAGAAGTGGTAAGTGTATCACCTATCGAATATACCCCCGGATCAAATATTCCTATAATATCGCCGGCATAAGCCTTGTCTACCATTTTTCTCTCATCCGCCATCATCTGCTGTGGCTGTGTAAGCTTTAATGTCTTGCCGCTTTGGATATGATTTACCTCCATGCCCGCACTAAACTGTCCGGAGCAGATTCTCATGAATGCGATCCTGTCTCTGTGATTTTTGTTCATATTTGCCTGGATTTTGAATACGAACGCAGAAAAATCTTCTGAAAAAGGGTCTATCATACCGACATCTGATCTACGTGCTGTAGGTGAATATGTCATCTTAAGGAAATGCTGCAAAAACGTCTCAACACCGAAGTTTGTAAGAGCAGATCCGAAAAATACAGGTGACAGCTCTCCCTTTGTCACAAGATCAATATCAAATTCGGCACTGGCACCATCCAAAAGATCGATCTCATCATCAAGCTGGCTTTTGAATTCCTCTCCTATCTCATCAACAAGGGCAGGATCATCAATACTTATTATTTTCTCTGATCCTTCCTTTGTTCCTTTTAATGTATCCGCAAAAGTCATAACAGTTCTCGTATTCCTGTCATAAACGCCCTTAAACTGCTTTCCTGAACCGATAGGCCAGTTTATCGGACACGTAGCAATCCCAAGCTCCTTTTCGATATCATCTAAAAGTTCAAATGTGTCATTAGCATCACGATCCATCTTATTTATGAACGTAAAGATCGGAATATGTCTCATAACGCATACCTTAAATAATTTACGTGTCTGTGCTTCGACACCCTTGCTTGCATCAATAACCATGACAGCAGAATCTGCTGCCATAAGTGTACGGTATGTGTCCTCCGAGAAGTCCTGATGTCCCGGTGTATCAAGGATATTTATGCAATATCCATCATAATTAAACTGCAGAACAGAAGAAGTGACCGAAATACCTCTTTGCTTTTCTATTTCCATCCAGTCTGAAACTGCATGCTTTGCTGTAGCTTTTCCTTTAACCGAACCTGCCTGATTTATTGCTCCTCCGTATAACAGAAATTTTTCTGTCAGAGTTGTTTTTCCTGCATCAGGATGCGATATTATTGCAAATGTTCTTCTTTTTTCTATTTCTTGTCTTAAGTTGCTCACTAGATATATCCTCCAAACAAAATCATTGTATAGTATAGCTTAATTCATCCACATTTTCAATCAATAGTTGTTATTACTATATTTTCTGCATTAATATTGGTCTTACGTTTTATTACATCTTCTATCTGCGCACGTTTTTCATCACTTACATCTTCCTTTCCGACAACAATATCACAGCAGCTATCACTTACGCTCACAACAACATCCTCAAAGCCTTTTGCCTCTAAAAGCATCTCTGCATCGGCTTCCATCTGTGCATTTTGTGTAAGCTTTGCCATCGCATCAACGGCACCCTGTTTTTCTGTCTCTGAAAGTGTCTCATTGTCAATGATCGCCTGAAGCGATTCACGGTTTTTTGATCTTACCTGTTCCCGGTCTAATTTTACCTGCGCCGCATAATCAGCATTTTGCGATATATTGCTTGTAAGGATCGTTTCACCTGCATTTAAAATTGATTCTGTATTAAGTTCTGCCGCTACTCTTTCTACTTCTGTTGAAACAGCCTGTGTATCAGACTGTTTTGTCATATTCATGAGCACGCCTTTATTATCATAGCTTATGTATCCTACAACCGCTAAAAGTAATGCTAAAGATGTGATCACTATCTGGTTTTTATGACTGCCTTTTTTCATCTCTAATCCTCCGATAACATTTTTGCTATTGTAATCTTATGCACTTCCACATCAAATAATGCCTGAACAGCCTGTGAAATATTACTGTCCACCGAAGCATTTCCACCTCCCTGAGCAACAACAAGCACGCCCTTTACCTTTGGTTTTTCCATGCTCGTCACATAAGGCTTCGTCTTATCATCATCGTCATATATGACAGTGTTTGTCTGTGTGTATTCTGTAGATTTCTTAATATCTTTATCCAGCTTTGCACTTCCATCATCTTCAAGCGTTATCATTACTTCTGCTTTTCCTACGCCATCAATTTTCTCAAGTATATCCTTAAGCTGCTTTTCCAGCTCTTTACCATAATTTTCGTTTTCGCTCCTGCTTTGGTCTTCATATGCAATTTCTGAATCATTTTTTTCTTTTTTTGTCTGCTCCTCCTGTCGGAATAGCAACTATTAAAATCAGTATTCCCATAAGGGCTAACACAATATAATCACTTTTCTTCAGTGACAAAAGCTTCGAACATATTTGTTTTATTTTCATATGATATATCCTCTATTTTTTCATATACCTGATCAAAATTAAGATCCAGCCTGTGATCTTTACCGAGCGGCTTTAAAATAACCACAGCCATGAATATTCCAAGCATGAACTGAAAATATTTTTTATATTGCTCTTTTGGCGTCATATATGACAATATCAGAAATAAAAATGACATATAGATATAACTTTTCACATTCCACTCCTTTAATGTATAAAACTTGTCGATGCACAGACTATTGCTATAACTATAAAAAAAAGTATAGCTGAATCACGCATAACGCAGTAATACAGCACTGCAGCCCTCGCAACCCCGTTTATCCCATCTGTTATCCTTTTATCTGACAATGGCTGTAAAAATGCAGACAACACCTTATACATAGCCGAAAAAACAAATGTTTTCACAAGCGGTGTCAGTACAATAAACAAAAGTACGATAAGTGCTGCTGCCCCCACGCTGTTTTTTATAAGCATCGCACAACCAAGCATTATTTCTCCTGCACTTCCGCTTACCCGGCCGATTCCGGGTATTGCCTGAAAGCTTTTAAGTATAAGGCTGTCAGAAATCCTGTCTTTTGCAGGTGCTATCATTGCCTGCACAATCCCGATCCCTGCCACGATTTTTATTCCCAGCTTAAGCGCCTTTGATATAGCACTTTCTATGATATCCGCCAATTTTGATAGTTTTTCTTCCTCATACAGATTATTCATAACCTGCAGCAATAAAAAAATATGAATACCCGGCAGAAAAACAAGCTTAATAAGCCATTCCATTATATAAATAAGCGTAAACGTAAATATATAAAATCCTGCTGCCGAAAATCCGTTTCCTGATACCGCAAGAACCGTGGCATATGCCGGAACAAGTGCTGTAAGATATGCAAGCAGGACATCAATCCCATCAGATACGAGATCACCCATAATATCAAACGTAGATATAAGTAAAACCATTATTGAGGCATATACCAGTAAAAAGCTTACATTATACACATAATTTTTTTCCCAGAATATAAGCTTTGAAAGAACCGCAAACATTACCGTATATACCAGCACACTGACCACCTGCGGCTTTACATTTTCCACCTCGAAAAAGAAAATATCATATATGTATCTGCCTATGATCTCCCATGGTCTTTCTTCTTTCCTCGCTATATCATGCACCAGACCGGTAAAATGTCATTTTGTCCGGCACATATTCCTTAGAAACTTTTTCTATGTCACCAAAATCTGTTTCATCCATTATCTTCTGATAGTAAAATTCTTCTATAGCATTGTCATCTGCCTGCTCTTTTTCTGTATTTTCTGATGCCATACAGATATTTTTTCCAAATAAAATTGTAAAATACAGCAATATGATCATAAATATCCCAGCTCTTTTCATATGATATCCCCCATAATTTTTGCGAGATATACAAGTGTTGGTATGGACATCATGACTATTGCAGTTTTTGCGAAAAAATCTATCTGTGCAGCAATAGCCCCATGTCCGCTGTCTTTGCATATCTGCGAAGAAAATTCTGCAGAATACGCAATTCCAAGCATCTTAAGCATGGTTGCAAAATATGATGTTTCTACCGGCAGCTGCCTTATAACTTCCTTTGCAAATTCTATGACTGCCGATAACTGTTTTATTGCCATAAAAAAAATCAAAAGACTCGCACACACACTAAGTCCGGCTGCAATTTCCGGTTTATCCTTTTTTATCAGTAATGAAAAAAAAGCTGCTGCTATCCCTACTATTCCAATCTTTATCATCTATATAGAAAACAGGCTTTCCATCGTTTCAAAAAGCTCGCTTATGTATGGGACGATCCAGAAAAGAACTATTATAAGTCCCGCAAGGCTCAGTAAAAATGCCTGTTCCTCCCTCCCACTATGTTTCAGCACCTGACCTAAAACTGTTATCACAATTCCGATCGCTGCTATTTTAAATATGATAGATATTTCCATATCATTCCTCATCTTTCTATAATAAAATGATCACAAGCATTATCCCCCCAAGCATGCCGACCGGATATACTACCTTTCTTTTTTCCTGATATTTTAATGTTTCATTCTCAATCTTCTTTTCCAGAGCCCTGTTATATTCAAGGAGTCTTTCTTCCATTTCATCCGGCGATATTTCAAAAAAATATTTTCCTGATTCATTTATAATACGTTTTGTATCTGAGTCAAAACCATATTTATTCAATTCTTTTTTCCATGCCATGTCCCAGCACTCTGCTCCTTGTGGATATTTATGTTCGATAAGATTTTGCGAAATTTTCCTGCATATCTTTGTGAAATATTCATTTTCACCTTTAAACCCATCAAAAAATACCGGTGTTTTCATCTTTTGCTGTGCCAGATAAAATCTACCGCTTTTGTATAATCTGCAAAAATCACCTAAAAACAATAATCTTTGATCCATCGTCTTTTTCCATGAATCAAGCAGTCCCACAACCCCTATCATTACCGCCAATACACCTGTAATCTTTATCATATACATAAAATTGCCGCCTTCCATTTTTGTCCTTTTCTATAAAAATAATACGTTCTATCCCTGCCGGAATTTTCTTATTTTTTACATCAGCAATTTCTGAACCATGGATCGTTCCTATTATGTTTATCCCGCATTTTAAAATATCGGACAATGCCATAAAATCCTCCTCTGCTCCCAGCTCGTCCACAGCTATCACATCCGGTGACATTGAGCGCAGAAGCATCCTCATCCCGACAACCTTTTTACAATTATCCATTACATCACATGATGGACCCAGGTCGTTTTGCGGAACGCCTCTGTAACAGGCTGCGATCTCCGATCTTTCATCAACCACCGCAACTTTTAGCGACTTATACTTTTCGTTTCCACTCGACAGCTCTCTTATGCAGTCCCTTAAGCATGTTGTTTTTCCGGCTCCGGGTCTTGATACGATTATAGTATTATAAATGCGTCCATTATTTCTTATGTAAGGCATTATCACATCCGAACATCCCTTAATCTGATGTGCTATACGGATATTCAATGAGCTTATATCAAGAACCGATCCAACCGCTGTAATTCCAATCCTATGGCCTCCTTCAACCGTAAAAAAACCACACTTAAGCTGTTCCTTCATCGCATAAAGTGAATAATCGCTTAAATAATTAAGCATTTCTTTTACGTCCTCTATGGACAAAACCCTTCCTTTTTTATATCCAGCCCTCATTATATATTGTGTCGGCTGTCCTGCTCTGACCCTTATCTCCTCGAGTCCCTGCCTCATATAAAGTGCTGCTTCTGTTTTTATCTTTTGTGGAAGATAATCTAAAATATCCATCCGTTTCTCCCATTCATATAAAATCTATCTCAGAATGCTTCATTTAGAAGACTCCGAGAGTACATATAAAATAAAAAGACACAGGTGATTTGCAATCACCTATGTCTTATATATATGACTTGTCTTATATTTTATAGAACTAATTTTTTACATTCTGTCAGGCGCAGAGAATCCAAGCATGTCTATACATGTCTCAAGTACTTCTTTTGTAAGCACAAGAAGTGCTATGTATGATTTCTGTAATTTATCATTCTCCTCAGCAAGTATTTTTGTATCGTGATAAAATCCATTAAATGCATTTGCGAGTTCATAAATGTATGCACAGATTTTATGTGGTGCGGATTCTTCATATGCATTTTCTATTGTAGCATTAAATTTTGCAAGCGAAAGCATAAGATTTTTCTGTCCTGCATTCCTGGCCGGGCATATTGCATCCGAAAGCCCTTCGATCGTGCCTCCCTTTGCCTGATATTTTGAAAGGATCGACTTGATCCTTACAATCGTATATAAGATATATGGGCCCGTATTTCCCTCGAACGATGTAAATCTTTCTATATCAAACACATAATCCTTACTTGCCTGATTTGAAAGATCTCCATACTTGATTGCAGCAAGGGCAACCGTTTTTGCAGTTTCCTCTGCTTCTTTTGGGTCAATATCAAGATTTTCCTTTTCTTTCTGGTTTTCTTTTATTTTTGCAAGCATCTCATCATCAATTTCTTTCAGAAGATACTCAAGACGCATAACGCCGCCATCTCTTGTCTTGAATGGCTTTCCGTCTTTTCCATTCATTGTACCAAAGCCTATATGCTTAAGCTCTGTCGTTTCAGGAACAATTCCTGTTTTCTTTGCACATCTGAACACCTGTATAAAATGCATTGACTGACGCGCATCTGCAAGATATATAACCCTGTCAGGATTATTTTCTTTCATGCGCATTACAAGTGTCGCCAGATCCGTTGTACTGTAAAGAGATGCACCATCCGACTTTAAGATTATACATGGTGGGATTTCTTTTGTATCTGTATCTTCTTTTACATCTACAACAAGTGCACCCTCACTCATATATGCATAGCCTTTATCTTTCATCATCTGTACCATTTCCGGCACATATGGCTGTGCGTCCGATTCACCCTTCCAAAGTTCAAAATGAACATTTAAGTTTTCGTAGTTTCTCTTAAGGTCTGTAACAGAAACATTCATAATATGCGACAGCAGTGCCTGATAACCACGTCTTCCGCCCTGAAGTTCTTTTGTTGCAAGCAAAGCAGCTTCCTTAAATGCAGCATCCTGCTTTGATTTTCCGCTTGCTGTAGGATAAATATCTTCAAGCTCTGATATAGTAAATGGAGCCTCTTTTGGATATTCCCCTGTATAGTCAGGATCAAAATATACAAGATCCGGCTTTCTTTCCTTAAGTTCTGTAATTATAAGTCCCATCTGAAGACCCCAATCACCAAGATGTACATCTCCGATCACGTTGTGTCCCATAAATTTTGCTATGCGTTTGACACTTTCGCCGATCACGGCTGAACGCAGATGTCCTACATGAAGAGGTTTTGCCACATTAGGTCCGCCATAATCAACGATTATAGTAAGAGGGTTTTCCGCTTTCTCACATCCGTATCTTCCCTCATCAGCGATCATCCCGTTCATAAGGTCTGCAAGATATTCGCTGCTTATCTTTATGTTCAAAAATCCAGGCTTAACTGATTCAACCGATTCAAATAATCCGCATCCCGAAAGAGCTGCTGCAATCTTATCTGAAATCATAAATGGTGCACATTTGTATTCTTTTGCAGCTGCCATTGCTCCATTACATTGGAATTCACAAAGGTCCGGTCTGTTTGACAATGTCACTTTTCCATATTTTGCATCGTATCCTTCAGACACGAATGCTTTTGTAACTTCTTCTGATATTAAATCAATGAGTTTTTTCATGTCATTCCTCCTCATTTCTATGTATCTGTCCGCAGCTGTTATATCTTTACAGCCGCACAAAATTCAGGTTTCATTCTAGCACACCCCATGTCCGTTTTCAAGGAAAAGCACTATCGTATAATTTTAATTTTTCTGGCAATACTTTTATTTATACAAATTATGTTTACTGACATATCCAGGTTTTACCGGATCTGTTCATTAACAATTATCCCGGAGGCATTTATGGCAACATACAAAGTTGAAATATGCGGTGTTACCACATCAAAATTACCTATACTTAAAGAAGAAGAAAAAAATATACTGTTCGAAAAAATCAAAAAGGGTGACAATGCAGCCCGTGAAAAATATATAAAGGGCAATCTCCGTCTTGTTCTTTCGGTTATACGGCGGTTTTCAAACCACAATGAAAATCTTGATGATCTTTTCCAGATCGGATGTATAGGGCTTATGAAATCTGTTGATAATTTTGATCCGACTATAGGTGTAAAATTTTCAACATATGCTGTTCCGATGATAATCGGGGAGATCAGGCGCTACCTCCGTGATAACAGTGCCTACCGTATACCCCGTTCATTAAGGGATACCGCATACCAGGCAATAAAGTCTAAAGAAGCTCTCTCCAGAAAACTGATGCATGATCCGACACTTGAAGAAATCTCTAAAGACTGCGATATTCCTGCCGCAGATATCCTGTATGCACTGGACGCAATACAGACTCCTTTATCACTTTTTGATCCGGTATATACGGACGGTGGCGACACTCTCTATGTAATGGATCAGATCTCTGACAAAAAAAATAAAGAAGAATCATGGGTTAAAAATCTTGTACTTGATGATGCATTAAATCTGCTTGATGAACGTGCAAGAAAAATCATAAGACTGCGCTTCTATGAGGGAAAGACCCAGATAGAAGTCGCAGAAGAAATAAACATTTCCCAGGCTCAGGTATCGCGTCTGGAAAAAAATGCTTTAAAAAATATGCAGCATTATCTTAATTCATGACTTTTATAAAATAAGTCCTACAACTGTTGAGCATACTGCTGATGCAACTGTGGCCAGACCAAAGACGATAGGCATTTTGTTATCATCCTCTTCAATCTCCCTTATTCCGAAGAATGTATAAACATATCCTATTGCCGCTGCAAATGATACGATCCAGCTATCTATATGTCCAAAAAGATTAAATGGAATAAGTCCTACAAGATTTGCGATTAATACTATTGGAAGGTATACAATATTGTACAGACATGCCACTGAAAGTGCCTGTACAAAAGAAACCTTCTTATTTTTCTGCATTGCATTCAATATTACCATTATGACAACTGCCATTATAAGCACCTGTATGATCTCACAGCCTACAAAAGAAAATATCGTACTAAAAACTGTGCCTATACTTATATGGCTATGTCCCCATGAATATACTGCTGTTTTTATACTTGTATCTGCGATACTTATAAGTGCAAGCACTAATTCTATCGCAGAATATATAGCAATAAGTATAACGCACGCTGTAATATTTGATTTTTTTACAAACTCTGATACAGCAGCCACCGGTGTATCAAGTATCCCTTTACAAGCTTTGTGATATCATTTATTGCCTCGTTCTCTTTTGACTGCTGATTCTGACCTGTATATTGATTCTGTGCGGTATTATACTGCTGTCCCTGTGCACTATACTGTCCTGTGGCATTACCATACTGCCCTTGTGCATTGTACTGTCCGGCTGTATTACCATACTGCCCCTGTGCATTGTACTGTCCGGCTGTATTACCATACTGCCCCTGTGTATTCTGCTGTCCGGCTGTATTATCATACTGCCCCTGTGTATTCTGCTGTCCGGCCACGTTCTGCTGTGTGGCATCCTGACTCTGTGACGCATTGTACTGACCATTTACCGGCTGACTGTAAGCAGTGCCGGATTGCTGCTGTCCCTGTGACGCATTCTGCTGACATGTACATTCTTCATTATCAGCCAGCTGCTTTCCACAATATTGACAAAACTTCATAACTTTATCCTCCTATGAATTTTAAATTTTATAACGACAATAATAGCATTTTATAAAATTTTTTTCAATCCCGCCCTAGAGTACTAATTTACACTAATCCCTGTATCAAAATAAACAAAATAAGTAATGGCAGTATGAACTGGAAATATGGTTTTAATTTTTTTGAAATATTAAGTCCTTTTCCTGTATTTGCCTCGTCAAGATATTTTTCAAATCCCCATCCCCATTTTGTAACACAGAAAAGAAGATATACAAGTGAACCTATCGGAAGCAGCAGATTACTAACAATAAAATCCTCGCTGTCGAGCACATCCCTGCCACCTATCAGATTAAGATCACTCCATATATTGTATCCGAATACGCATGGAAGACTGGCAATCAGGATTATTACGCCATTTACTAATGCTGCTTTATTTCTGCTCCATCCAAACATATCTATCGCAAACGACATAATATTTTCAAACACTGCGATAACAGTCGAAAAACTTGCAAATGTCATGAACATAAAGAACAGACATCCCCACACTCTTCCTCCTGTCATATTTACGAACACATTTGGGAGTGTGATAAATATGAGACTAGGTCCTGCACCAACCTCCACTCCATAGCTGAAGCATGCCGGGAAGATAATAAGTCCTGACATTATTGCAACAAAGGTATCAAGTGCACAGATTTTTGCGCCCTCTCCCGCAAGTGTATGCTCTTTTCCCATATAACTTCCAAATATCTCCATTGCAGCAACACCAAGACTTAATGTAAAAAATGCCTGATTCATAGCTGCTGTTATTACGTTTTTGATCCCCACATCGGAAACTGTATCTAAATTTGGTATAAGATAAAATTCGATTCCCTTTCCCGCACCCGAAAGTGTAAAACTATGAACTGCAAGTACTACAATGAGAATAAGGAGCGCACTCATCATAAATTTACTTATTTTTTCCAGTCCATTCTGCAATCCCCTGCTGCATACCAAAAAACCAAGCACTACAGTAACCACCATCCAGAATGCCATCTGTCCCGGATCTGCCAGCAGCCCGGAAAATGCTGCTGCCGTATCATCAGCTGTAATTCCAGACCTGAAATCTCCCTTTAAAAATTTAAAGAAATATGCTACCATCCAGCCTGACACTGTCGTATAGTACATCATCAGCATATAACAACCAAACATTGCCACCCAGCCGTGGATATGCCATCTGCTTTTAGGTTTCTCAAGTGCTTTATACCCAAGAACTGCACTTTTTCTGCTCGCACGTCCGACAGCCAGCTCCATCGTAAGAACAGGAAGCCCCATAGCAACCAGAAATATCAGGTAAAAAAGAACAAAGATCCCTCCACCATTCTGGCCTGCCACATATGGAAACCTCCAGACATTACCGATTCCTATTGCACATCCTGCACTCACAAGTATAAATCCAAGACGTGATTTAAATGATTCTCTTTTCATATATCGCTTCTCCTATATCTAAATCTGATATCTATTGATCATCAGATCACTTATTCATGTACACCTAGCATCATATACTTACGCATATGATAAGTCTGCGGCTGATATCCATATTATTTTATGTTCTTACCATCCTCAAAATCTCTAAGAACTTTTACTGCCTGTCCGCCCAGCAGATACAATATTCCCGTATTAAAGATCGTCATAAGCCCTATTCCTACATCACCAAGATCCCACACAAAAGTATATGCAGCTATTCCGCCTATAAAAAGCATAACAAGTGCAAGCACTTTATACAGTGTCTGCCATATCCATTTATCTCCAAACAGGTAAGCTACATTACTTCTTGCATAAAACAGTATTCCCAGAAATGTTGAAAAGCTAAATAAAAATAAGGTTATTGCTATAAATACAACTCCAAATCCTCCCAGATGATAGCCCATGGCTGATTGAAGCAGATCCATTCCTTCTTTTCCATTTATCACATTTTGTGGTGCTGTGAGCATTATCATGGCTGTACAGCTGCATATGACTATCGTATCGATGAACACACCAAGAGCCTGTGTAAGTCCGGCCCGAACCGGAGTATCACATTCTGCCGCAGCTGCTGCACATGGCGCTGAGCCTGAACCGGCTTCATTTGAAAAAAGTCCTCTTTTTATACCATTCATGAGAACTGCACCAAAACCGCCTGCTGCAGCCTGTCTTATTCCAAATGCCTCCTCAAAGATCCGCTCAAATACCGATGGCATGACAGCAATATTTTTAATGATTATGAAAATAGTGATAGCAAAATAGCATACTGCCATTATAGGAACTATTACATCCAGCACTTTTACTGTGGCATTTCTTCTAAGCACTATCACCGCTGCTATCGCTACCAGAATGACAGTTGTGTAAATTGGAGGGATTCCAAATGCATTTTCAAAGGATGATGTCACAGAATTGCTTATAACCTGACTTATTCCACACCAGCAGATAAGTCCGGATATAGCAAAAAGTACTGCTATTATCACATGTTTTTTCTTTTTTCCAAATTTTTCCTCAAAGAAATGATGTATATAGTATGCCGGGCCTCCTCTGTATCCACCATAAAGAGGATCCTCCTCCTTATGGAGCTGCGCAAGCGTTGCCTCTACAAATGCTGTAGATGAGCCGATTATCGCTGTCACCCACATCCAGAAAACTGCACCTGCCCCGCCTGCTGATATTGCAGCCACAACTCCTACAAGATTTCCCATTCCGACTCTTGTTGCCGTTGACACGATAAGAGTCTGGAATGTTGACAGGCTGTTTTCATTTTTCTTTTTCCCGGTAAGCGATCTGATCATATCTGGAAAAAGCCTGACCGGTAAAAATCTCGTCCTTATAGTGAAATAAACTCCTGTTGGGATCAACAAAATTATAAGCAGGGAAATTCCAAGGCTCCCACCTGATGGCAGCGGGATCCTGATGAGATCTCCCCAAAGAAATGAATATACTTTTTCTATAATTGATACTATCATAGCAAATAACTTCCCCTTTAAACTATCCCTTATATATCAAGGAACATATTTATAAAATGTAACTGTCCAGCAGCTTCACATTTTTGTCAACATTACTATGATACAATACAGATATGAAACTTTCAACAGCAACATTACACTGGGAATGAGAACATTGATGAAGAAAAAAACAAAAGCATTAGTATCAGTATCATTTCAAACCAGTTTTTTTCTTCTCCTACACCTATAAACATTGTGATAACCACATAAGTTATCCAGTAGCACAATATTGTAATCTTTATGTACCGGCGCCTGTGAAAACAATATTTCAGTACAAGTGCACATACAATACCTATGATTATATTTGTAAACATAAGTAGTGCATATTCTATCCAGCAGGGAAATTCACAAAAACATTCCAATAAAGATATAAGCGCTATCGTAATCACTGCACATGCATGCATTATAAGTATCGTCATTACCGATGGTTTTATTTTTCTCCACATAAAAAGACCTCCACACATAAATAATATGTGCGCAGGTCTTTTATATTCCTACATGAAATTATAATTCACAGTTATTAACTGTTCTAGGGAATGGGATAACGTCACGGATATTGCCCATGCCGGTAAGATACATTACGCATCTCTCAAATCCCAGTCCGAATCCCGCATGTCTGGCAGAACCATATTTTCTAAGGTCAAGATAAAATTTATAGTCCTCTTCATTAAGTCCCAATTCATTTATCCTCTCAAGAAGCTTGTCATAGTCATCCTCTCTCTGGCTTCCACCGATGATTTCTCCGATTCCCGGCACGAGACAGTCAACTGCTGCAACGGTCTTTCCGTCGTCATTCAGCTTCATGTAAAATGCCTTGATCTCTTTTGGATAATCTGTAACGAATACAGGACGTTTATAGATTTCCTCTGTGAGATATCTCTCATGCTCTGTCTGTAAATCACAGCCCCATGATACCTTGTAATCAAACTTGTCATTGTGCTTTGAAAGGATGTCGATAGCCTCTGTGTATGTCACACGGGCAAAATCATTATTTACAACGTTCTGGAGTCTTTCAAGAAGTCCCTTATCTACAAAATTGTTGAAAAATGCCATCTCCTCAGGTGCATTTTCAAGCACATAATTAATTACATATTTAAGCATTGACTCTGCAAGCATCATGTCATCTTCAAGATCTGCAAAAGCTATTTCCGGTTCGATCATCCAGAACTCTGCCGCATGACGTGTGGTGTTTGAATTCTCCGCACGGAAGGTAGGTCCGAAGGTGTAGATATTCTTGAATGCCATAGCATATGTCTCGCCGTTTAACTGTCCTGAAACAGTAAGGTTGGTAGGTTTTCCGAAAAAATCCTGTGTGTAATCCACTTTTCCATCCTCTGTCTTTGGCACATTGTTTAAATCCATTGTTGTAACCTGGAACATCTCTCCTGCACCCTCACAGTCACTTCCTGTGATAAGCGGTGTGTGCACGTACACAAAATCCCTCTCCTGGAAGAATTTGTGAATAGCATATGCGCAGAGTGAGCGCACTCTGAAAACTGCCTCAAAAGTATTGGTACGAGGTCTTAAGTGTGAGATTGTACGAAGATACTCAAATGTATGTCTCTTCTTCTGCAGAGGATAATCCGGTGTGGATGCACCCTCAACAGTCACTTCCTGTGCCTGTATTTCAAACGGCTGCTTTGCCTCAGGTGTGAGCACCAGTGTTCCTTTTACAATTACAGCGGCTCCGACATTTATTTTTCCTACCTCATCATAGTTTGAAAGACCATTTCCATATACGACCTGGATCGGTTCAAAAAATGTTCCGTCGTTTACCACGATAAATCCAAAATTCTTTGAATTACGATTGCTTCTGACCCATCCGCCTATTGTAACTGTTTTGTCCGCATATTGCTCTTTGCTGCGGAAAATCTCGCGTATGTTTGTAAGTTCCATTATCTAATCCTCCTGTTTGTATAACCTCTTTTAATTTTCCTGTGTCTGTGTGCTGTCGCTTGATGTATCATTAAATGTCACCTTTGCATTATCAGCAACACTATCAAGTGCCCTGTTCACTAAGAACTGTGCCTTTAGATATTTCTCTCCCTCATCTGCATGTCCACTTCCGAAATACTCATATACCGCATTGTCATCTGCCATCTGTCCGTTGCTTGCAGAAACGATATATGATATATAGCTGTTATATGTGTCCTCGTCCATTTCAATGCCTTCTTTTTCAGCGATAAGTCCGAAAATAAATTCTACCTTTATCTGATTTGTAAGGTTTTCTTTCCATTTATCCCTGGCATCATCTGCTGTCATATTATAATTCTTGCTTAAATAATCATCAAGTGTCTGTCCATCACTTAAGTTGTCTTTTTTGAATGACTCTTCATATTCGTTAAGTCTTGCTGCAAGATAGTCATCCGGTATTGTCACATCACTGTTGTCGATCATATACTGTTTGATCTGATCAACTTCTGCACTGTACTGGTTCTGCTGCAGATCTTTTTCGATCTGTGTTTTTAGATCGGCAACAGTTGTAACTCCTGCTTTACTTCCAAATACTGTGTTTACCTGCTCATCAGTAAGATCGGCAAGTGTAACCGGATCTTTTGAATAAATACCATCTATTGTGTATTCAAATGTTACTGTCTGGCCTGCAAGTGAGCTCTGGCTGTAATCATCCGGAAATGTAACATCTCCCTGTACTGTATCGCCAACTTTTGCACCTATGACCGGCTTTGTAAATCCTTCTATAAATGAAGTTCCACCAACCTGTGAGTTTCCTGCCACATCAAGAAGTACTCCCGTTGCAGAGCCTCCGTCAAAAGCTTCACCATTCTGGTATCCTGTATAGTCAACCTTTACATAATCACTTTCTTCTACTATGTCACGGTCTGTGATCTGTTTGTAAGCATCTGCACCATATGTTGTGAGGATGCTTGTAAGATATTCATTTTCTGAATCATCTGTAACTTCGTAACTGCTCGAAAGTTCTACAGGAATAGCCGAATAGTCTGCAAGTTTTGTTACCTGTGCTGCATAGTCTATTTCAAACTGCCCGCTTCTCTTGCCCGTATATGTGCTCTGTGTCTCTGTCTGCGTATCTCCTGTCTGATTTTTCTTATTGGTATTGATCCTTACCACAAGAATTACGACACAGGCAATTATGACAACTGCAAGTACAGCTATCACAATATTTTTAATTTTAGTTTTTTTGTTATCCATGCTGTGTTTTCTTCTCCTTATATATATTTATAAATTTCCGGCTGTAAGCCAGCTAATTAAACATACCATAATTTGACGAAAAACACAATGTGTCTTTATCCCTCACTTACGCTACGATAAACTAATCATCCACTTGCGCCTCTTAAAAATAACAAGTGATACAACCAGCCTGAATATTTCTTCCGTGGTAAGCAATGTATACACACCAACGATGCCCCACTTAAACACATACGCTGCAAGCAGACACAGTGGGATTCCGATGCACCATGTGCCAACAATATCAATCACCATAATGATTTTAGTATTACCGCCACTTCTTATAATTCCACCGCCAAGTATCATATTTTCCACCTTGATTGGTGCATACAAGGCAAACACAATAAGCAGTATCTTTCCAAGCTCTTTTACGCTACCATCTACACGATACAGTCCGGTAAATACTCCTGCCAGAAGAATGAGCAATGTCGACACGGCTACCGCTCCGGCTAAGCCTGCATACATGATTTTCTTCGATTCTGTGTAAGCCTCATCGTATTCTTTCCTGCCAAGCCTCTTGCCGACAAACCGCTAAGTGCTCCTACGATAAGTCCCTGTATCGGGCAGGTAAGTGTGTACGCCGCCAGGTTTGATGTGCCCAGATGACCATAGACAGCAGACTCCACATTCTGTCCGAGGCTCCACAAAAACTCACTAATTAGGATCGGCATAATCATGACCAGATAATCCTTGATAGTAATTTTACTAAAATGCAATAACCATACCGGTTTATCTCCATCCTTTCTGATGCATAAGATAAATCCTATAACAATAAATACGAGGTTAAACAACTGCGATATAAGTGTTGCAACCGCAGCTCCCTTTATTCCCATACATGGCAATCCCAATTTTCCGAATATCAGCAGATAATTAAGGCCTGTGTTTACAGCAACTGCCCAAAGCTTGCTAAAAACGGTATCGTGGCATGCTCCTTACAGCGCAGCCATGAGGATAAAATATTACTGACTGCCATTGGGATATAGGAAAACGCAACGATCCTGAAATATACCGCACCGGTATTTACAATACTCACATCCTTTGTGTACAGACCAAGAATCCACGACGGAAAAAATCCTGCTGCAAACAGAAATACGGCTGATATCATAATTCCACAAATGAGACTTACATCAAAGCTGCACCACGCCTCTTTTGCATCCTCCGCACCAATAAACTGCGCGATTAATATTCCCGCAACCGTGCTCACTGCACCGATTACCACTGAAAAAATGAGTGAAAAATTTCCACATAAGCCAACTGCCGATATATTAGTCTCTCCCAGCTGTCCTATCATAATCTGGTCTACAATTGAAAAGGATGCCTGCAGCATGCTTTGCAATGTGACAGGAATTGCAATTTTACACAATGATTTCATAAACTTTGACATTATAATTTCCCCGTACTTTCTCTTTTTATTAACTCAACCGGCAACACTATTTCTGTCTCACATTCTGCTCCATCGCGCATTGCCTCAAGGCACCTGATTGCTGTTTTTGCCCTAAGAGGCGCCTCCTGATGAATCGTTGTAAGCGCAGGATTACTTTCCCTGCTTGCCAGATTGTCATCAAAACCTATTATCTGGATATCCTTTGGAATTTGTATGTCTTTTCCCTGCATAAAACCTCATAAACTCAAGTGCATAAAAATCCGACACTGCAAAAACAGCGGTAACATTGTTTCTTATCAGTTCTCTATATTTATCCTCATAAAAGAACATTCTTCCCTTTTCTGTCTTTGGTATTTCCCATCTTAATGTTTCCCCCGGTTCAAAGGATTCTATAAAGCCCTCGATGCGCTCTTTATCCATACATATGAAATTATCCGCTATGCACAAAGCTTTTTTATGCCCCAACTCCTTTAAATATTTCCCCGCCTGATAACCGCCATCATAATGATTGATGACCAGATTGACCACCTTGGAGCATTTTTCAAAATAACCGTCATACACTACAAACGATATCCGCATCTGGTTTCTTAGCTTCTCATAATCGGCTTCACAAAAGCCCATCAGAATCAGCCCATCCATATTCCACATAGATGCAAACACCGGTATCTCACTGATGTCGGATGTCGTTTTTATCATCAGAAAATATCCTTTTTCATTTACCTCATGGGAAAGAGCATTAAGCGATGACATCACAAATCCATCCTCTAAGACCCTTCCTTCATACTTTTCATTGTCATTCACAACCACACCAATGATTCTTGAATTATTTCTGGCAAGCAGAATGCCCGCCATATTTGGGATATATCCTGAGAGTTCAAGCTCCTGCTGGACACGTTTTACCGTCTCATCCGAGATCTTTTCTGTTTTGCCGTGAATCACCTTTGAGACAGTCGCTGTACTTAGGCCTAATGAATCTGCAACATCCGCAATCCGAACCCTGTTCTGTGCCATATCAATCTCCTCTTTTTCCGGAACTATTCAGAACCCTTTTTATCTTTTGATTATATGGTACAACAGAAATATGGATTTTACAAAGGTTAAGCGTGTAATCCATCACAAAATCTGCGTAATTTTTTTGTTATATTTTACCAATTTTATTCGCAAACCGTTTGACTGGAAACGGTACACTTCCATCTGACGCAAGCTTCTCTGATACCTGTTGTTATCTTTAGGGCATGAAAAAAGCACCAACCATTTCTGATTGATGCTTTTAAATTATTTTGTTTTTGTAAATCTGTTTAATTGCGTATTCACATCTCGTCCACCATACATAACACGGATAATCGTAACCACATGTGTATCATCATCCGGAATATATAGAACAAGATAATTGTCTACTGGCGCTACGCGCAACTCTCGACTTTTCCATGGTTCCAATTCATATTGTCGATATCTCTTCGGCATATGATCAAGATCCATAATACATGCTTCAAGCCTATCAAGCTGACCACTTGCATTTTCTGGTGCCTGCTGTTCAAAAGCAATGTATTCCAAGATTCCACGAAGGTCTATCTCGGCTTGATCTGAAAGCACGATATCATAAATCATAAATTGTAATCCTTGCGGATATCAGCAAAAACAGATTTTGCTGATCTAGTACGACCAGCCTGCATATCCGCATATCCTTTCTCTAGTTCTGCATTCATCTGTGCTTCTGATAATGCACTAACGTCTACAGGACGAGCGGATGGCATTTTCACTTCAAAAGGGAAGTCCTCTTTGAAGAATAATTTGTTTGTAAAACATATTTATTGCATTGGATGCAGGAATTCCTAATGCTGCTAAGATTTCTTCTGCCTGTTCTTTTACATCAGGCTCAATACGTGCGTATAAATTTGCTGATTTTGTTGCCATAGTAAACACTCCTTTCGAGTTTTTTCTAACTATATTATATCCATTTGTACGGACAAGAAGCAATACGAGATCAATATTTTACAAATTGTTCATCCTACAAAATGGTAAATAGCAACCCGAGAATCCCATTTGTAACTTTTTTATTTTTATACTTATATCTTCTTTTCAACATTTTACAGCACTACAATATCATCATATAAACAATAGAACATATCCTCGATTTCCGTATCTTCGTGAAAATGTCCAAAATACCATGCCGTAAAATCCGTGTTATCAGCTACTCTCTGTAAATACTGCCTTAGTTCTACTTCATCATCTGACATTTCTCCGTATCCCATAGCTGTAACGACTTCTCTTTGTCCCGAAATGGGTCAGAATATAATCCACCTGAAAATCTGCTTTTTCAAGATTATACCATCCCTCTTCATATTCTTTCCTATTTGGTATCTCTTCCAGAAATCACGTCAAACCTTCTGTCCAGTACATTTTATCAATGCTATATGCACTACCAAATGTAAAGAAGCGTGTTTGGTTTATCTCAAAAACCTGCCCTCTCATCAGATGGATTATTCCACTCTCAACAAAATGTACCTTTCCTCCATTCCATGTCTCAACACTATATGAATTTAACTGCTCAAAATTCTCATAATTTCCATCTACAAACCAAGTGGTAACAGGAAGATTTCTAAGTATATTCCGAGTCTCAGCCTCATCAGATGCAGAAAATCCACATCCCCCTACATCACCGCATAGGATTAGATAATCTTCCATTGTGTATTCACCTTCATGTTCATTAAAGAATTTGATAATTTTGCTGATATCCAGCGTCCCATGAATATCTCCAGATATAATAAAACTCATAGATTATCCTACCTCCAATCATTTATACTTCTCAAAAGAGAGGACCGGAATCATCTTACCATTTTCTACTTGATAATATTTCCCATTCTCTTCATTGTATGCCAACAGCAATAATTTTCCACCTATATAAACCGAGCCATCAATATAGTAATGACTTTCTCCATCGTAAAAAACATCATGATAATTTCGATTATCAGCAAGACTCCACGAACCTGTGCCAACATGCCCTGCTACTATTGTTTTATAAAATTTTCCTTTTGTCGCAGGGAATTTACCAAGAAGGATATAATCAGATGTTCCCCACATCCAGTACTCTCCTGCCTCTTCATCTACTCCTGCATGCACAAATATCTGGTTTTCTGTTTCAAAATATGAAGGAAGCCTCTGAATCCACTCAATCAGTTCATCATGATTTGAAAGTATCATCTGAACTGCTTCCCTGTTGATTGTTTCCATAGAACCGGTTCTCGATATCTGATTCAGAAAATCCATCTGCCACTGTGATAGAAATGTACTTATAGTATTTCCTCCACACTCCAAATCCGTGCGAAGCCAATCATTGAAAACCATATTTTCTTCCGATCCATCGGGATATAGATTCCTGTAGTCATTAATCCATTCCAAAAACATCTGCTCATGATTCCCCTTGAGAACTATAACCTTTTCTACTCCATATCTTCCCTGCAAATCCTTGAGATACTTTAAAACCTGATATGAATTATCCCCATAATCCATATAGTCTCCCAGAAAAACAATGCGATTATTTTCGGCAATGTCAACCTTTTTCATCATCTCTTTTAGTTCATCAATGCATCCATGAATGTCACTCATGGCATATATCATACATCAATCACCTCCATTTCATTTGATGATGAATAATATTCTTTTCCAGTGTCCAAACATAAGGCTGCCAGCCTTCCTCCAGGATAGGATGCTCCACAATCAATTGCTATATGATTGTTTCTGCGATAAATATAACCCGGATGTGGATTATCCTCTATCATCTTCGTAGGTGTATGTCCTGTTACAACATAAGTATTCTTAAAATACTGCACATCATAGTCCGCCCTTGTCCAGATTAACTCGTGAATAGAATAGTCCTCTATGTCCTTATCCGACGAATAGTTTCCTAATCCTGCATGAACCAAAAGATAGTTTTTGCCATTTACCACTATCTCTTCATATATCAGAAAATCCTTTATAAAATCTATCACATCTCGCCTGGTCTCTGAATCTAATTGTCTGAACTCATCAATTGTTGATTTGCTTCCGTTATATTGCCAGGTCACAAGATTATCCAGCATTTTTTCATCCAATTCCTCTATGGACATATCTGTAATTTCCTTCATCAAAAATTCCAGACATTTTAATGCCATATACTCATGGTTGCCAACTATACATATAACATTGGGCATTTCCATAAGTTTCATAAGGGTCTTTATTGGATGTTGTCCCCGGTCAAGTATGTCCCCTAAAATATAAAGTGTGTCGGTATTCTGAAACTGAATCTTATCAAGCAGCTCTATAAACATATCATATTGACCATGTATGTCTGAAATAACATAAGTTGCCATTACTTATAATCTCCTTCTCGTTTCAGTCTAGCTCTTTTCGTTCCACTTCCCTAAATCTGTCATCCATAGCAATATACTCAAACATCGCAACTCTTTGCGATGTAGAAACCGACACCCGCTTCTGCTCTTCATTCCACCATGCAACTGCCCTATCATAGGCTTCCCTTGCTGTCTTTTTGCTTACATATATTCCAAGCCACTCGTCGGCATCATGATTCCATTCATCTGCTGTAACAAGGAGAAAGAACGGTCCCTTCCCATAAACAGATTCCCTATCAAACTCTGCCCATAGCAATTCAAGTTCTACTTCTACAAATATTTCATTGTCCTGATCGAATTCTTCTATCGTAAGTTTTGTACAAGGATTATTGAGATAAAAATCATATTGTTGAAATCCATGCTCATCTGCTGGATTACTAATCACGCGTTCATATGAAGCTTTCAACTTCGATATATCATCATATATTCCAATGATTTCATCTCCATCATAATAACCCGGAAAATATAATAAAAATAATCTATTCTCCATGACAAATCACCTTCCCATTTTTATACTCTATTTTTAGTCTACTTACTGAAATCAATTGCTTTTTTGCCCTCATGCTCTACAATTATGTGCATTATTTATTATGCTTTACACCAGCTTTAGGAATACTATATCTGCATGCTATATCCACGGATACATCCGCAACCTTCACGCAAAGTGCTTCCTCTGTATCAGTCTTTACCACAATTTGTGTATTACCCTCCCAATTTCCCAAAAACTCAGACAAATTCATCTTAATAACCAGCCTTCGCTCATTAACAAAATTTTCTTATCCAATAAAATTCAATTGACCAGTAAAATATTCCATTGGCGCATATTCCCTTAATTCATTAATTGCTGTTTTGTAATCCTGTGACCATTTTGAAACAACTACATTACATACAAATTCAACTCCATATTTCTGACTAAATTCATTAAGTTCTTTTAGAACAACGCAGTTTTCCTCTATCCTTGATTTCCTTTTCTTATGTGTTGACAGTAACGGCAATTCATCAATCACACAAAATATCTGTCTGCCATTGCCTCACTTTCTCTTATAAAGTTTTTCCCATAATCTCCCCTCTATGTTCCGCCAAGATTCCGCTCTCCATATTGGTTCTCCCCAAAATCTATAATCCAAAATATGCCATGATTCATTTTCTTTGCGATAATCATTGGATTTACCCGAATATGCATTTTCAAGATTATCTTTTCCCGAACGACGTATTTTCTTATTCGCTACTCTCTTGGCAAATTTCGTTTTGCCACCGACTTTGTATACTGGTGTATGCTTATAACTTCTGCTCATTGTTAAATCTTTCACTCCCAACGACAATCTCTTCTAATGTCCTTGGTTCATAATTCATATATGGCATCATACAGCCCACATTATATGCACGAAGCAGCTTACCTCCCTTTCTTCTATCAAAGAAAGCTTCCGTATTCATTTCATATAAACATTTCTTAAAATAATATTCTTCAACAGAATTATGAACATGTCCATATAAAAGGATAGAACCATAATGCTGCTCCTTCCACATCAAAATCGGATAATGGCAGAGAATTAGTTTCACATTTTCTCCGTTAAATGTATCTCGGATTTCCTTATAGTCACAAATCTCATCATACATCTGCTTATATCGCAGATCTCGAATATCATCATGATTGCCTCTGACCATAATCTTGTGTCCTTTGAGTGTGGAAACAAATGCAATCAAGTCTTCCTGCGTGCCACGCATAGCCATATCTCCAAGAATATATACTGTATCTCCATTCGTCACTTTTTTGTTCCATTTTTCCTTAATTGTTGAATGCATTTCGTCCAAATTATCAAACGGGCGGTCATCAAAATCTTTTCCTTCTCTTGTTACATTCTTATGAAATAAATGCAAATCGCTGATGTAATAATTCATAAGTGCTATTCCCCCCACTTCGGCAAAACAGTATATCTGCCACTATAATAACCTTCCAAAAGTTTTTCCTTCAAATCATCATACCATGCTCTCATTGTAGATTGGAGATAGTATATTTCGCCTTTGCCATTTTCATCAATCTCTAATATATTGCCCGTCGTTACATCCATGTGAAAGATGATTTTCTCTTCATTTCCACCGTAATATTCGATAGTTAGATATTTATCAGCATCTTTTGCAAACACCATAACACAATTCAAAAGAATAGCTATGAGACGATACTCAGGATTCCACCATAATTCTTTTATGTTTATTGTTGTTTCTTCTATAGGTAACCATGCCAGTACATTATCAAGTTCAATTACTCCTCCTCGGCTTTGCCTGAAGCTTCCCGCCTTTCCATTTTCAGTGCTCCATAATCCGGTGTCCCAACAGCCAGCAGATAGGTGGCCATTCTTCTCTATAATTAAGCAAACCTCAAAATCCTGGGGGAGCATATCTTTTATGAAATGAAATCCTGTTAATGTTATTTTTCCTGGCTTATTTGATATAGCAAATGCCTCATTTATATCCACAATTATCTTCTCCTTTGTTTTTTATATCTGACCTATTTTCACGCAGTTCCGCACTTGTCATAGGTCTGCGGTGTGATTGTACAAACATCACAGCTCTCTTTATCCCACTAACCATATTTATTTCCTGCTGTGAATATTCACCATAGTCTGTGACAATATCTATATTTTCTGGATCCTGCAAAACTTCTTCCAACACACTATCAAATCCATGGGCATGATCCAACTGACCATTACGCACGAAATGATATATTAACCCTGTTCCAGAGAACTCCGCCGCAATATAATCAACAGCTCCTCTTTCAAAACCATATCCCATCTGCACACACCAAATACCAAAAGTATCATCATAAACCGGGATATATTCACTAAGATACCTCTGCTCTAATAAATCATCTGAACCACCTGCATATTCAGGTTTGTTATCAGCATTAATCCTATGACTATTTTTACTGTATAAATTCGTGAGATATTTAAGATATGCAATTCTCTCATCTTTTTCGTTCAAGGACATACGCTCAATATATATCGGATTAATATGCTCATGTGCATATTCTCCCTGATATGCTGCTCCATCAAACTTAATATCTACGCAAACCTGAACATCAGAATAATCTCCTCTGATGAGATTTTTATAGAACTCATAATTCTCATCAAAATAATTAAGAATTATTCCAATTTTTTCATTGAACACAGTTGTATCCCAATCACCATAGAGACTTCTTACAATGTCACCATGTCGGAAATTATGTGGTATAAATACGAAGTCAGACAATGATTTACTATAAGGTATATTTCCTGATGCAATATTTCTCTCATTGTAATATTGCTTGTCTTCCCTAATCTGTGATATAGCCTTTAATATCCTATTCCTTAGTGAATTATCAGTTATTTCATCCATAAACTGTTCTAACCACTTTACCTTTTTCTCATATGAAATCATAATGTGGTTTGCAACTATAGTAGCTTTCTCCAAATCTGTAAATTCGTGGTGAATGCTATGCAGATAAGCTCTTGTATCTTTCGATGAAATAAACTCATCAATAAAATCCTTTTCCATTCTAGACCTCCAAATAATACTGTCAACTGGCAAATCCTATTCTTTTGACTGCTCTTTTTCTTGCAGCTATATCTGGAATATCACACACTTCTATAGTCGTAATAAGTTCTTTTGTTATCTCAGACTCCTTATTCTGCAATACCCTTTCGGCAAGATTCATCTCAGCTTCCTCCAATGTCTTGCGTACAAAACGACCATTTCCATAATCAGCTTCTCCTCTAACAATATCAAAATTTTCTCTCAGTTTATCCATAGCAGCATCCGTGACTGTCATCTGTTTCTTTGAAGCCATCAGTTTTGCAATATCACACAATTCATCTGTGGTATAATCCTCACATTCAATCTGGAAAGCAATTTTCTCCTCGAAATTATAATGAAATGATATCTTTTCATTATTATAGTAATTGTAAATCCACAAATTTGATGCTTCTATAAATCTGGTCGTTATATTCGAGAAGTCCCTTCTTCGAGCTTCCAGAAGGAAATCAAGTGCCTGATACATGGTAACTTCATAAGGATCTGCTTTTATTCTATTTACAGACAAGTCTTCTTTCAGCATTTTTGTAACATGAGCAAATGCATCAGCAAAATTTTTCCTTTTTTCGTCATAAACAAAGACCGCAAATATTGTATTTCCTTCCTCCCGATAGGCGAAAAAACACACATCATTATCCAACCTTTTATACATATAGTTGTTCACTGCAGCAATCGTATTCTCATAAGCGTATTCTCGAAGATTAATTGTCGTATTCTCTTTTATCTGATCTGCACTTGCATAAAGTGCGAAATTATAATACCTCATAGATTTTCTCCTAGCAGTTTCTTTATTGTCTGGAGTCTTGAAGTAGAAAACAATTCCGGATCAAACAAACCATATATAAATCCAACCTCGTCTCTGGTAATTCCAAGTACTTCTGCCACTTCATCTATGGCATTCCCAGGATGATCATGTCTTTTAATCACTTCAACAACCTCTGCATATCTTTCCATGAAAATCATATATAATTCAGCCTCACGAACTTCCCGTTTGTGAATCTCTAATGCGTCATAGCGGATAGTTCCATACGGAATGACATTCTCGCTGTCAATTCCTCCCCAGACCTTAAGCCAATACATAGCTCCCTTTTTCGCCTCCTCCAGTGAACTGTATGAGCGAATAAATTTACCTCTTGTATTAACACTATAACAGGATAATCTTCCCTGAAACGATTTTTCAAATTCTTTCATTGGACTATTATCTTGCTTTGCAGGGATTTCCAATGGTCCTCGCACATCCTCAAATCGCTGATAAAAAAGATTATACGCTTCTACTTTTGCATTCATTTCTTCCACACCTTCACTACACTGGTCTCTCTGAAATGCAATGGTCATCATGACACCATCAATTCTAGAAGCATTCATGCTCTTAAATAACAACAGGTAGTATCCCTGAAGGAACGATGTTTCCACATCTTCATCCTTCGGTATGCAATTGTTATAGTAAAGCTTATGCCACTCGTAGGAGTCTGGCTTTAATAATACACTTTTGAAATGCTCTTCTGATTGTTTTCTCTTTTGTTCATCCCGCTCGCGAAATTCTTCAGTTTTATCATAGATAATATGCTCCACATCATCTATCCCAAGAATCTGCCATATCATAGATTCCCAATTATATAATAATCCATCTTTCTTGCGATAATTTTCAATTACATGGTTAATCTGACTTTGCAATTCTTTGCGACAGTAAATTCTTTCTGATGCATGTTTTTTGCTAATTCTGATCCAATTGTCACTTTTCTCTGAATATGCTTCTACCATAAATTGAAATGTATGTTCAGGATGAAGCCAATCGCCTTCAAATCCTTCTTGACCAATCAAATATTCCTTCCTATCACTTGTGAGCATAATAATCACTCCGGGACCGCCAAGCCCTGAGCCCATGCTATATGAGAATGCGATTAATTTTTCAAATAAATTATCGTTTAGGTCTTCAAATTTAAAACTCAAATCATAACGCCTCCTGATAAACTACTAAAGATTATTTTCTTCATTATCGACATAACCTTTTCCCCTTAACTCCGTAAGATATTTTATAGCAAGTTCTGAATTCCATTCTCCATCTTTCATTTTCATAAGTGGGATTCGAACCCGCGACAACAAACTCCCAAAGAAGTAAATCCGATTGGCTGCCAAATATTATCTATTTATACCTAGCGTTCCACTTATCCTACATTTACACATTTATCTTTACATATGTCTTCTACATAAAATACTGGTAATCTTCCATGATATGTGTCATATAATACATCTTCTGAAATCTGTATATAACGTTTTCCCATAGGTGTATCTACTTTTTGCATATAATCTATTACAATAGAATTTTTCATTTTATCATTGATTTTCCCACAGATAATACAATAGCTGTTAAGTGATGTATGAATTTTATTTTCTTCCCAATTTCTTTTATATCTAATTAGACATTCTTCATATTGATGACTGTGTTTTGACTTCTTATTGGCTTTAGATATATCATTTTCTTTCCGTTTGAGATATTTGGGTATTTCTAAATCTGAACTAAATTTTTGTTCCAATTCTTTCACCTTCCTCTGTCACCAATCCAACTAAAACCAAAAACAGAAACGTCTTTTAAAATTAAACTCTCAAATATACCCTCGGTCACCCGAGGACCTCAAAAATACATTTGCTGCTACAAATGTCAGCACAGAATATCTTGTTGAGGTATAGCAACTTGTCATTAGTACTCATAATTGTGCTCCAATTTTTTTATTTTAAATTTCTTTTTTATCTGCACTAATCGACACAATTTTCTTGTTCATCCACATATTTTTTTATATATTCCTTTAAAACAGTTGCAGGATTTTTCTTTTCTCCCTTGCAAAATGTCTTGAATTTAAAATATAAATCTTCCCTTATTGTAAAAGTTATCTGTATATTTTTATTCTTAATATATTTCACATCCTACCTCTTTCTCCGATAATATCTACCCTCACCATATCTATAGCTTCTTCTGCGTTTATCCTGCCTTCAAGCAAAAGAAACACTGGAATGCTTAAATCATCTAGCAAGCCGGGGAGCGCTACTGTAATAAAATCTTCCATCTCCAACATATCCAGTTCAAAATGCGTATATGGAATAAGCATTGTAGCTGTAATATCTTGCATTTCGTCTTCGGTAACATAGAATCTTGGCGATATTAAATATTGAGACTGATATAATGCACCTTCCATACCATCTGAAACACCTCCCCATAATCTGGCATTTATATAATTCATCAATCTGTATAATTCAGGCATGTATTTCGACTTTTGGCAGATTTCTCCAGCCAATTTCGAATAATAAACTCTTACTTCCATAAAATCCTCGTAAAACCATATACACCCCTCTGTGATATAATCAGGGCATCTGTCACAATTCTTAAAAACCATCGTTATTCTCGGTATACTTTCTATCTGATCTATTTCAAAATATAGGTTATGTAGTTTTAAATATGAGGTGACTTCTGACATTATCTTGATACTTTTTCTTTTCTTGTGTTGTTTTATAAAGTTTTCAACCAAAATTTTTTCCTGTTTTCTTTCACGCTCCATAATCAGTTCCCCCTTCTTCCTTTTATGTTGAGATTGTACTATATTAATTAGTTTATAAATCCGCACAAATCGATTCTTTCGGAAATATTATCATTGCATTGTAGTCATTTTCTCCAAAATAAAGCTGGAACTTATCTTGTTGTCTCTATACATCTGATACCAGACTCTGTATAACTTTATTTTAAAAATAGCAATTCTGGGATTGTATGAAAATCATCATGCTTATATTGTTCTAACAATTTACATAATTGTCTTTCCGAAGAAATCCAGACAAAATCCGTAACAATATCATCCTCACAGATAGGCTTCAAACAAAAAACTGCACTAATCTCTTCATTATCCAGAGAATCCAAATTTTCCTCTTTAACTGTAATGCCTTTCAATGTGTTATTTTGCAACTGGTACAATTTTTGTCTGAATTTTTCAATCTGTTTCGCCTTGTACACATCACATCCGCTTACATAATTTATCACATCTGACAGATACTGTTCTTCCTGAAGTACTATATGCTTTGCGTAGGAACTGTTTCTCTGTTCCAATTCCTCTATTCTAAATTTCCATTGACCAATAAATATGTCCAGAAATTCTTCCGTATTGCCGCGATTTCTATATCTCTTTTCATACTCATCCTTTAAATTTTTCTCCGGATATATAAGCGTATACAGTATCTGATCTGCTTCTAGAAAATTCAATATCAAATCGATAGTCGATATTACAATAGGTATTTCCTGTTCCTGCATAAGCTGCATATATCATGGTTATTTTCCTCCCCCTCATAATGAAATTAAGCTTTCCAAAGGTTCTTTTTACAACTTTTTCTTTAAAGCCTCAATAATTTTATTTGTTCTATATTTTATAACCTTCTCTGATTTATCAAGGAAGTCTTCTAAAAGTTCAAGGTATTCATCTGCTTCATAATATGAAATATCCGGATCCGTTCCATTAGGATCTGTTACTTTTAATCTTTCTTCTAATGGTGTTTTAAACAGTAACACTGGTTCGCCATTTTCAAAATTCGGTTTCAAAAAAAACTGTTCTTCCCATTCTTTAATAGGCAAAAACGCTGGGTTATATTCTGGATTCATCTGAAGTTGCATCTCAAATCCACTTAAGTGAATATCTCCTCTCTCTACTTTCTTTTGGTATTTTGCAATTGATATTAAGAACCAGTCAAAATAATCCCGCATTCCTTCACATTCTTCTCTGTTATAATATCCGGCTCTTGCTCCGTTAATACCGTTTCTCAGAGCTCCTCTATTAGGAATTAGAATATAATTTCCTATACAATGATAAGATTTTGAGAACTTTCTTATCTTTGTCCACAAATGTGGATTTTCCTCTGCATGGTAAAACTTTGCTCGAAAGGCGAAACTCCTATCCTTTTTTCTATCTTCTTTGCCGAATAAAGAACCGAAAGAATTCATGGTATCACCTCTAAAAGCATGTTCATTGTTCCGATCCCATGCACCCATTTTTTCAAAAGTCAAATCATACAATTTGCCCCAAAGAATAATGTATATAGCTTGTGTGATAAGATACATATCTGGATCAATAATATCGCCAACATATGTTGTTAAATCTGTAAAATCAAAATCTCTTAACTTCTCAATATCTCCGTCTAAAATATCCCTCACGAAGTTTCTTACAATTTCTATACTTTTCTTATAATCATTAGTACTTTCGTAATCTCTTTTATTCATATTTTTATCATTCCTTTCCTTCACTCAAGACACAAACAAATTATAAAAATCTTGTATCTTTATTTTTTGCTTTATAGTTTTATTCAACACCATCCAACATATTCAATCATCCCATCAATTGGATAAACTTACACTGGATATACTGATGAAAATCCAAAAAACTAATCTCTGGTCCATGTTCAAATATAATAGAATATTCTTTAATCGTAAAACTATCAAAACTGCACTCAGGGTAATATTCAAGTACTCTATGAAAATCATACTCTTTCCTGTCTGCTGTCGTTTCTATCACCAAGCAGTACTCCTTGGTATGATAGGCTGAAATGAATTTGATTGGTTTTATATCCGGGGAATTTTCTTCCGGTCTCTTTAACCTCCAGACGAATCTATCATCATGAACCCCCACAGGTAAATTGTTTCTGTCGTCTCGACGATATGCACTCCATTCCAGACAAATATTCACAACTTCGCCTTCGTAGGGATACAAACAGCAAAAAGGAACCTCTATTGTTAACCCATTTTCCTTATTTATGGCTATAAAAACTAAATCTTTAACTAAAATATCACTTGTTGCATCATATACTTCTGAATTCAATATATATCCACTCCTCTCGCTATTTCTGATAAAACACGGAATTAATAATGCATATGTTGGATTAAGGATCGGTCTGCCATCACATCACTAGACATCCTTCGAAAATATTATCCTAAAAGATACGCTCGCAGTTCTTGTTCTGCGAATTGGTCTATTTTTTTATCCAACTCCTGGAGTCTTTCTAAGAAATGACTCATCAGCTTATTAAATGCTGCATCTGTCTTGATGTTCATCACTCCATTTTCATATTCTGCTTCTTCCTCGGTAAAATCTGGATACTCCGCTTCAAACACATATTCCTCAACGACATTGTCCATAAACTGCAATATCGTATTAAATATTGTATCCGGAAGAACCAGTTGCTTTCTTTCTATCACAGCTCGGATTCTGTAGTATTCATCTTCATTCTCTATATTCATCTCACTCACAAAATTTTTTAAAACTTCGTAAATCTCCATAATCTGCTGTTTCTGAAATTCACTTACTGTATCCATTCTCTTATCCTCCGTTTTTTCTTCCTCTATCTTTATCTCCTTTTGCAAAGCACCTTTCGGATATCCCAAATAACTCTCCAATTCATCCAAAAGTTCTAGTGTTCTAGAATCCGGTCCACTGGATTTATCTCTCTGCCAATATTTAACCGTTTCCGGTGATACATGCAGTGCTTCACCTATCCGCATATATAACTGTTGTTTAGAAGATATCCTATCTCCATTAAGTTCCTTTTTCTCTACTATGTTTTTCAATATCTCTCTGAATTTCCAATTGTCAAAAACTACCATTTCGTTAACCTCTCTTTCTTGATTTTGATTCTATTATATTCTACTTGCAAGCTTTCAGAGGAGGAGAAAAAGGAGGGACAATTCTCCTCTTTGATATCAACCTCTTGAATTAGGTGATTTCCGTCCGCTATGTTATATTTATACATGATTTGATTGTGTATAAACCTGCATAACTTCCTGTTTTCAGAAAAAAAAGAGCCGTTTGGCTCTCTAAAAATATATTTGATTCTATTACAATTTACCTAGTATAATTGCCATTTCCGCAATCTATAATCCATCCTTCTTCTATACATGTACTCAATGCATCTTCAAAGTTTTTTTCATGTACACCTTCCTCTTCAAATAATCTTTTAACTTCTTCAATAGTATAGGTTTCTCCTCCATCAGGAAACATTCTTTTCATCACACTGCATAATATTCTTCTTTCTGTATCCTTGTAATCGTTTTCTCTCATACGTCGTCCTCCTCAATATCTACAACAAGCATTCGGTGATCACTTATATGCCAATCCTTTTCAAATTCTTCATCTGATTCAGGAATCATACTCATGTATATTTATATCTTTCCAATAGTCCCGGTGTTACCAGTGCATAATCCAAACGAGTTTTTGTCTCTTCTTCTTTATTTTTTTTATTTTTGTAAGTGATAGCATTATCTTTACCGCCTTGTTCTAACCAAAGATCTCGCATATCTACATCTGATTTAAACAGTGGAACAAAACTCTCGTATTGATGAGTTCCTCTTTGATATACGTTTAAATCACCAATAAACATTACCTTTTCATCTTTTTTATCTTTCAAATATTCTCTAATTTTCTCCCACAGTTTTTCTACTTCCTCTGCACGTTTTTTATTGTTTTCACTGTATCTTTTATCATCTTTAGGATTTAATGGCATGTGTGCATCAATTATATAGAAATCTTCATATTTGAACACAAATACTCTACCTTCAAAATCAAACTGTAGTTTCACTTCCTTATATGTGTTATTATTACGACAAAAGGCAACTGTAGATAATGGTTGTTTATTTGTAATATGATTACATTTTAAAACATATTTTCCGTCTTTGTCTTCGCATCCCATTTCTTTTTGAAATTGTTTTGCTACATCTGAATTTATATAATATTCTTGAAAAAGAACGATATCAGCATCAACTTCCTCTATCTCTTTAAGGATTGATTTGTAAATTGATCTACCGCTAATTGCACAGTCCCATCTGCTTAAGGCATCTTTTTTACATTCCTTTGTTAAATTCCCGCCATAATCTTTTCTTGCAAGATGTTTCTTCATTTCTTCAAATGATTCACCATCACCACCAAAACTATTAATATTCAGACTAACTATCTTCATCTCTCATCCTCCTCATACTTTTCCAATGCTTTTTTCAATGTTTCTTTAATCTTATTTCTATAGGATTACTATACTTTAAATAATGCCGACTAATCTTGCCACTCAAATTCTTATGGGATTCGCCCCCACGACACCAAACTCCCAAAGAAGTAAATCCAATTAGCTGCCAAGTTTATGATTAATCCTTGCTAACTTTAATATATGGAGAAGGCAAATCTGCCCATGCAACCACATTTTTGTGTCGTCTTCCAAAGCCATATTGTTCTGGATACTTTTCTATTCCATAATCATTCAATTCCCTATATTCTGCAACATCAATTTCATACTTTCCATTTTCATACTGCAACGTTACCAAAACCAGTCTCGTATCATTTGGATATCCTTCGTTGACAGGAATCCAGCGTATTTCTCTTATCTTATTATATTCTGAACCTGATATTTCCTCTGTGACCTCAATGCCTCCGAATAAATAATCATTACAGCCCAAAACATCAAAATATTCTCTGTATTTTTCCAACTTGAAATAAAAATTTATGCAGTAAAAAATTGAATTTTTACCACCGCTTGATTTTTCTGCATAAAAAGTATCTTTATCTCTACTTATTTTAAATACTTCCATATATTCATTTATGATTTTATTTATATAATCTCTGTCTTTCCTTGATAAATCCGATTTGATAATTGCAAATACTTCTGCACTTCTAGCCATCACTTAATCCCTTCTTCTTTTTATCTCTGCTCATCCCACTTCGGCAAAATTGTGAATCTACCATTTTGATAGCTTTTTCAGCAACCAGATTAGTAATGGGACAAATCATATTAAATTCACATATTTGTCTTTACATATGTTTTCCACAAAAAATACTGGTAACCTGTCATGATATGCTTCATATAATACATCTTCTAAAATCAGTCTATAACATTTTTCCACCGGTGTATCTACTTTTTGCATATAATCTATTACAATAGAATTTTTCATTTTCTCATTGATTTTCCCACAGATAATACAATAGCTATTAAGTGATGTATGAATTTTGTCGTCTTCCCAATTCCATTTATATCTAATTAGACATTCTTCATATTGATGCCTGTGTTTTGACTTCTTATTGGCTTTAGATATATCACTTTCTTTCTGTTTGAGATATTTAGGTATTTCTAGATCTGCACTAAATTTTTGTTCCAATTCTTCCACCTTCCTCTGTCACCAATCCAACTAAAACGAAAACAGAAACGTCTCTTAAAATTGAACTATCAAATATACCCTCGGTCACCCGAGCACCTCAAAAATAACTTTGCTGCTACAAATGTCAGCACAGAATATCTTGTCGAGGTATCCCTTTTGTCTTATCCGTCGATAAGCCTTATACTCTGTGGGCCCTGCCTTTTTATGTATTTTCAAATAATCAATGAGATGCTGATTGGGTTCTCCTGTATCAGAGTCTGCACTTCAAATTGTCTGACAGCAGACTATTCATTTATATCTACAATAACAGCCACATGATCTGTAATACCAGCATTCATCAAAAACGGATCAATCTCAATATTTTCTGGCATACTTAAACGGTCTAACAAACTGGGGAGTGCTGCAGTAATAAAATCTTCCATCTCCAGCATATCCAGTTCAAAATGTGCTTCTCTTTGCGATCATTTGTTTCATTCGCCTCTCTCCTTCCTAAAAACCTCTGCATCTTTCATTTCAGCCTTCATTGAGATAGTCCATAAACAAAAGTGCCTCGACTGCCGGTGTTTTCGATGCCGGTTCTGCATGTTCAATTCCATTTGTAAGTAGCAATCTTTCCCATATCTTTTTGTAATCTGCAAAATCAAATCTGCAATCATCCAGAATCACATACTCTCTGATCTCCGGATGCGCCTCCAGGTAATGAATAATTCCCTCTGCCCGGTTATGTTTCTGATCTTCTGTCTTCGCGCTAATATGCATCCCATATTTTTCTAATTTTGAGATCAGATAAAGATAATCCTCCTGTGTTGCTTTCATCTCTTTCCAATCCGATGTCAAAACAATGTCTCCACCACCCATCCTGCGGATCACGTTGGATAATAATTCCACGCGGGCATCATCGATTCCCTGATATCCCTCCGGCGTTCTTTGAACAGTTGTTCTTGAATTCAGCACACCATCAACGTCTAGGAACACTACAAAATCTGCATTTTTCATATCTGTTTTCTCCATTCAATGTATTTGGGAAATGTATTACACGCAAACGGCTATGTTTCTTGTACACTCACATCTCGCTATTATTTATACACAATATGACTGTGTATGAATCCGCACAAATGGTGTGCTACCCGTCAAGTAGACAAATTAAATAACGAAAATTTTTTCTTCCCCGGTACAGTTTATGTACCGGGGTGTTTATGCAACGTTTTCTAGTTTTTGTTCATGGAATTCCATTGGTGTAAGCACCCCAAGATTTCGTTGAACTCTTTTGTTTGTGTAATAATCTATGTATTTCTCTATGGCAAGAATTAATTCTTCTTTTGTTTTATACTTTTTGCCATAATACATTTCTCGTTTCATTAGTCCCCAGAATCCTTCCATGGGACCATTATCGATACATCTTGCCACGCGAGACATACTTTGTGTCATTCCGGCAGCTAAAATTCGCTTCCTAAATGCTTTCGAAGTATACTGATAGCCTCGATCACTATGAAGTAGTGGTGTAGCTCCTGGATTCGCTGCCACAGCTTTATCAAATGTATCAAAAACAAGAGGGTTATCATTTCTGGTGCTATATACAAAAGCGACAGGCCTCCTATCGCATAAATCAAGTATTACGCTTAAATATAGTTTACCTTTTTTATCGTCTTCTCCAACACCATATTTGAATTCTGATACATCTGTTACCCATTTCTGATTTATCATGTCCGATTTAAATTCTCTATTAAGGATATTTTCGGCAACATAAGCTGGATCAGACGCAGGTTTAGTACAACAATTATACCGATGTTTTATATACGACTGGATTTTCTTCGGCAAATCCTTAAAACACGTTTGTCATTAACAGCTATTTTATAATCATGTACTAGAGTATCCCTTATACGTCTATAACCCATATCTGGATGTTCATTATGAATCTTTGTAATGGTATCGGCTATGCGTTCATTAAGATTACATCATTATCACTATTTACATTACTTAGCCATTTATAATAGGCTGATCTAGCTATTCCAGCAAACTCGCATAACTCTGATATGGAGTATGTCTTATTTTCATCAGATAATTCTTTGATTGCAAGATATTTTGTTGCATTGCGTGTCTTGGTCAAGTTCACCTCCTCTATTTCGTCTAGTTTTTTAAGAAATCAATCTCCATTTGTTGTCGCTGTGTTTGAGCTTTTTAGTAGCCGGTTTTCGACTTTCAACTCTCAATATCTGATAATTGAAAACTCGCTTTGTTCTTACCTCGTCGATCATATAATCCTTCCATTCCTTTATCTTTATATTTTCTAACCCATGCATAAACCTGTCCGTAGGAGCAACCATATTTATTCGCACCGAAGCATAATCACATCCCGTGTTTATGCATTCTTCGACAATGCTTATTCTTTCTTCAAGGGTTGTATTTTTCTAACACCGTTTTTTATCATGATATACACTTTCTTTTCTGGAATCTGTTAAATCTTCATGGTTATTATACTGCTTAATCCATTTACGAACAGTACTTGGTGCATGAATTTTGTATTTAAAAGCTAAATCCTGACTGGTTATATTGCCTCCAAGATATTCAAGAACAATCTTCTTCTTGAATTCTGCAGAGTAATTACATAAATCAGCATTTTGCTTTTCTAAACCATCTTCTCCAAATGTTTCGTATTTATATCCCCATCTGCGGATGATACTGGCCTCAATCCCATACTCTTTACCTAATTTCCAATAAGAGATTCCATCCTCAAGGTGTTTCTTTACGAGCTCAAGCTTCCAACTCTTTACTATACTGTTTCCTAGACATAAAAATATGCTCCTATATATAATAGATTTTGGATATTTCCATTGTCTACCATATGGGGAGCATATCAAAATATGGGGTTTCAGATTATTTAAAAAGAAGAGCCGGCTGGCTCTCCTTAAATCTCCTATATTTCTATTTCACATATGCATATATTATGATCCGAATATCTTGTGTTACGTACCGCATATCCTTTTGTTTCCGGAATATAACAATAATCCCAGACAGTGATCTTTGCATTAGAACTGATTCCCTTCTTTACAAAAATATTATCTATAGATGTCAATGTCTGATTTTGTGTTATAACATCTTTATCAATCAAACGATCATAATTTATCTCCAGTTTATGTAACTCATTATTTGTCGGATATAAAAAATCATTAACATTAAAATCACCGACAATAAATGAAAAATCCGGTTTCCCAGTAGCTTCATGAATCTGTTTCCAGTACTCCTTTTTACCATTTGCATGCAATCCCAACATAGACATATTTCCATTTTCCAATTCTACATAGTTATTTGCATAATCATAAGCCCCTTCGGTTTTTCCAAAGATTATTTTTTTTGATTCAGATTGGAATGGTCTGAGATTCCAATTGCTGACCTTCGCTGCAACAGCAATGGTAACATTCTGTGACTTTAAATTAAATGACTCTTTGCTCTCTTGCTCATTATCAAACCAGAACATCACTTTAAAATTTTCAAAAAAGTTTTTCCACTTGTTGTTCCACTCTTTTTTCCTATTTTCTGACCGTCTCCTAAAATTATAATATGGAATCTCTTGAAGTATCGCAATATCATCTGGATTGGTTAATAATTCCGAAAGTTTTTCAACAATTTTTTTTGCATGTTCTTCCCTCTCCTCTTCTGCTAAATCTCTTTCGAAATGATACCAATCCCACACTCCATCAAATCTATTTACATTCCAAGTTATTATCTTCATCATTTTTCTCCTCGTACTTCTCCAATGCTTTTTGCAGGTTTTTCCTGATTCTGTTTCTATAAGACGCATCTCCCTTGTTTCCGGTGTCAAGTACTTCAACACAGCCACTGTATTGCAATACCCAAAAAGTAAAACTATTGAGATTTACTTTGAGTTCTATATCATAATACTTACTTTCATCTGCATCATATCCCACAACTTTAAAGCAATCTGAGAACCAATCAACAATCTGGGTGAATTGATCTGCATCTATACGGATTCTTACTCTCTCGACCTTACCTGTGAACATATACGGATTTTCCATTCTATATTCAAATAAATCATTTAATTCCGAAAGTCCTGCCTCCTCTTTTGTAACAGCTTTCGCCCGATTAATTGTAACGTCTGTCATCAAATCAATTCTGTACAGCTTATATTTCAAGTCTGTACGTCTCTCCGTTTCTAGATCAGCTCCCAACATATAGTAGCGTCCATTAGAAAATATAATATCAAATGGTGAACAAATCCTGTGTACATCCTCTTTATACTTCTCCGGTGTCTCTGGCAGCACCTTTCCATGTCTTCCGTATGGTACTAACCTAATTTTCTGGTTTTCATAATCATACACGCACAGATTAAACTTCACCTTTTTACCCTGCTTAATCGCCTGTCTTATTAACCGAACTTGCTTTAAGACGCGACTTTCTATATAACCAACTTTTTCATCTATATCATCATCTCCAATAAAATACGGCTGATTCCCCATACGTTGACGATAATTCGTCAAATCAGAAAAACTCTTGCCAGCCAAAAATGTAATCCTATTTGCAAGATTATCTGCTTCTTTCTTTGTCAATATTTTGCTATTAAGTACTGAATCCATCAGAAACATCCATTCCGTTTCAGATAATGTTTCCATCATCCAGTATCCGATCGTCCTTCCTTCCTGACCTTTTTTAATAAATATAATTTCTCGCTCAGTCACTCGACATTCTCTTATAATTTCGTCGCATTCTTCTTCCGTTTCATAGACTCTTGCACCCATCCTATTTGCAAAACCCTTAATTGCGTCGCGCTTTATTTTAGGTCCTTTTTCATCTACATATCCCATCTCTTTTACATGTTTGATAATCTCTGTTTGTCCTATTGGATTTTCTCTACTTGCATATTCTCTCAAAATCTCACGAATAATATCATCATTACTACGTTCTCCAAATTCTTTTTCTGGTTGTGCCATATAATCATTCCTTCCTTTTTTTGTTGTGCTTTAATAAGGATACATCTTAATCTTAGATCATTTGAAATATAATGCACTATCTCTTTCAGCTGCTCTAATGCCTGCCTTGTTACCCTTACTTCATATTCATTCATGCACTATATCTCCGACTTTAATTGATTAAAAGCCTCATCAACAGATACAGAATCATTCTTTTTTGCCTGTGCAAGCCCGGTCTGCATCATCGTATCAAATTCAGCTTGTGTTATAGAATCTCTTGTAACAAGTTTATCCGGAATATCAAGTGAAAATGGTACTCCATCACGCATATAACCTGTCTGTAAGTCATATCTAAGGAATACAGATACAGGAATCAAGTCTGTCAAGGATTGCCTCGCCTGCTCTTTTATATTCGGTTGAATTCGTGCTGTTACATTTGCAGTTTTGTTGCCATAGTATGCACCTCCTCTTATATGTACCACCATGGCTGCTTTTTACAGCATAAATGTTTTAACTGCTGCCGTCAATCTTTCCATCCAATTCAATACGCTTCCTGTAATAACGTCATCATAAAATTATCATCCGAATCAGCATTATCATCTGTATCTGCCTGCTAAGTTGTATGATAGATATTGCATCTTTGTTAGCTGCATATCGCCAGCATGCCAACCATGCTCAATAACCCTTGTTTGCTTCCTGCCTTGCTATCCCTGATACCTATTCTTTCTACCAGCGTTTTTCAGATTACTGCTTAAAACGCAGGAAAGTACAACTGCAACAGACCGACCAAAAATCATAATAAAATTGGTACGATTGGAACATGATAGATATTCATTCAAATATTCCATTATGTTTTGTATAGAAAAAGTGTACAAACTTCGAGCGGCAGACCAATGATCAAAGCTACGCATATGGTACC